>Ga0307510_10000627_pt1 | contig 35854 bp, 13 predicted proteins | sample 12_EM_MG_FD_207224 | JGI IMG/M metagenome (GOLD analysis project Ga0307510, IMG submission 207224) | Populus trichocarpa ectomycorrhiza microbial communities from riparian zone in the Pacific Northwest, United States - 12_EM | ecosystem: Host-associated > Plants > Roots > Unclassified | place...
ACTGTTTTCGCTTATCTACTTGAATATATATATATATATATATATATATATATATATATATATATATATATATCTTTTATTACTTGAATATGCTTTTTTGTGGTCACAAAAATGAAATTAGCTTTTCTTTATTATTAACATATATACCTTTCTGTACTTCAGATAATGAACAGCATTGTTTTAAAATCTAGACAGATAAGTTAATTTGAAACTCAATTAATATCTAGGGTTTAATTAAATTGATTTGAGTTAAAAAAAAAACAAAAAATCAATCAATTTATCTAGTTAAAAATCCATGTTAACCTAATTAATCTAAAATTGTTCAAGATATCATTCCGTTGACTTTTTAAAAATAAAGATTTCTTGTTGAAATAAAAAACAATAATATAGAAAATATTTTTAAAACTTAGACTAGTTTTACTTATCGACCTAACTGATCCGGAGCTTGATTAGTCTAGATTGAAAAAAAAAAAAAAACTTGATTGACTCCATTATAAATCTAGATTGACCGGTAGATCATTTAGTCAAAATCCAAGTACCAATTTAAAAAAATAAAAAATATATAGTTCTGATATTTTTTTTTATAAAAAAAAATCAGCTCAACTTCCATGTCAGGTTATTAAAACTATGATGGAGAGTGGAGTCGTCCCTTTTCATCCCACACACGTAGATATCATCAGTGCATGACTAAACTGATATAAACTTGGTTTTTGTTGAGACAAGACAGCTCCTAGCTCCTTTGAAAACATACAGAAGCAGGAGTACTGGATGACTAGTTCTTCAAAAATAATGACATCCATCCACAAAAATATTGTTTGATAGGTTAGTGAGACTGGCGGCCAAGGGTTTAACTCTGTGTCCGAGTTGTTACAGAAACCATTGCTAGCTTTGAAGGCACACAATACCAAGAAATTCTGCGAAAACTGGTAGTTTGTAAAGTTATCTTGTTCTTTCATCTATTGTTGGTTGATCTTGGACTAGTAGTTAGATTTGTGCCACTGTAGAAGAAAGAGTGTTGGCACTTCTGTTTGTCTCTTTATCTTACAGTTCCTTGAATTAACAAGCATCCTTGAATGTTTGGCCAGGAAAAGATACGGATAGCTCTTTATGTCAACAAGGCAGCATTGCATTTCATCGAGGGTATAATCTTTATTAGATGCAGTAACATTTTATTTATTCCAATTCTGTTTTCTTTCTGAATCATATGATTTTATCTGATACAGCTGCTAAAGTAGTTGAGCACAAGCTCTCAGACAATGTCAGGCAAACTGGTTTTGGCATTGGACCGGATGAACTAGCAGCGCTCGCTCGGTCCCATGATATCAATGACTTGGAATCTCATGGAGGAGTTGAGGGATTGGCCAGAGAAGTATCTGCTTCCTTGAATGATGGGGTTGTCTCGAGTGATATATCTCTTAGGCAAAATATATACGGCTTCAACCGATATGCTGAGAAACCTGCCAGATCTTTTTGGATGTTTGTATGGGATGCTTTGCATGATTTGACGTTAGTTATTCTGATGGTGTGTGCTGTGGTCTCCATTGGTGTTGGTATTGCAACTGACGGTTGGCCGAATGGAATGTATGATGGGGTGGGAATAGTAATATGCATTTTGCTAGTAGTGATGGTCACTGCAATCACTGACTACAAGCAGGCCTTGCAATTCAAGGTCCTGGACAAGGAGAAGAAGAATGTTATTGTTCAGGTTACCAGAGAAGGGATCAGACAGAAGGTTTCTATCTTCGATTTGGTGGTTGGAGATGTTGTTCATCTATCAATTGGAGATCTGGTTCCTGCAGATGGCATTCTTATATCAGGCCACAGCTTATCAGTTGATGAATCCAGCTTGTCAGGAGAGAGTGAGCTAGTGGACATAAATAAAAAGAGGCCCTTTCTTCTATCAGGTACCAAAATACAGGATGGGTCTGGTAAAATGCTGGTGACAGCAGTCGGTATGAGGACTGAATGGGGTACGTTGATGGTTCATCTGAGCGAAGTGGATCAAGATGAGACACCATTACAGGTGAAGCTTAATGGAGTTGCAACTATTATTGGGAAAATTGGTTTGGCTTTTGCTGTGATAACTTTTTTGGTTCTGCTGGTACGGTTTCTATTGGTGAAGGCAGACCACCATGAGATCACAAAATGGTCTAGTAGTGATGCTTTGAAGCTTCTAAATTTCTTTTCGATTTCTGTAACCATAATTGTTGTTGCAGTTCCTGAAGGGCTTCCATTAGCAGTGACACTTAGTCTTGCATTTGCAATGAAGAAACTAATGCACGATAGAGCACTGGTGAGGCATCTTTCCGCATGTGAAACAATGGGTTCTGTTTGTTGCATTTGCACAGATAAAACTGGAACATTGACTACAAATCATATGGTGGTGAACAAAATATGGATCTGTGAAGAAACAAAATCAATACAAACTAATAGCAATAAAGATTTATTAATGTTCTCTTTCTCAGAAAATGTGCATGGAATCCTTTTGCAATCTATATTTCAGAACACAGGATCAGAGGTAACCAAGGGAAAAGATGGAAGGGATAACATTTTGGGGACGCCGACGGAGACAGCAATATTAGAGTTTGGATTAATTTTAGGAGGCGAGTTTAAAACATATCATAACGAATCTGAGATAGTGAAAGTTGAGCCTTTCAACTCAGAAAAGAAGAAGATGTCTGTGCTTGTTTCTCTTCCTAACAACGGTGGGTTTCGAGCATTCTGCAAAGGTGCATCAGAAATAATTTTGAAAATGTGTGACAAGATGTTAACTGCTGATGGAAAAGCTGTGCCGCTATCTGAAAAGCAAAGACAGAAAATCACAGATGTCATAAATGGTTTTGCCTGTGAAGCTCTACGAACTCTATGCTTGGCTTTCAAGGATATGGAGAATACTTCTGGTGCAAATAGCATGCCTGACAATAACTATACATTAATCGCTGTCGTTGGAATTAAGGATCCTATACGCCCTGAGGTGAAGGAAGCTGTTAAGACTTGTTTAGATGCTGGAATTACTGTGCGTATGGTCACTGGTGACAATATCAACACTGCAAAAGCCATAGCTAGGGAATGTGGCATCTTGACAGATTATGGCCTGGTAATTGAAGGGGCAGATTTCCGTTGTAAGAGTCCTCAGGAGTTGGAGGAGATAATACCAAATCTTCAGGTCTTGAAACTTCTTCAAAGCTTCAATAACTTACTCTTAATCAAGTGTAAAACTTTCTAAAATGTTTAATCGGTAATGCAGGTTATGGCCCGATCATCACCTTCGGACAAGCATAAATTGGTGACTCAATTGAGGAGTGTATTTAAGGAAGTTGTGGCAGTGACTGGAGATGGTACTAATGATGCTCCAGCCTTGGCCGAGGCAGATATCGGACTTGCTATGGGCATAGCAGGAACAGAGGTTTGTTAATGTCCTGGCCCTCCTGGATTTTCCCTTTCTCATTCCCTTTGATGTCTGTTTTAGGTACTTCTATTAGGCAGTAACTCAGCATTTTTCTCCTATTTCCTGCAGGTTGCAAAAGAAAGTGCTGATGTTATTGTAATGGATGACAACTTTAAAACTATAGTGAATGTTGCAAGATGGGGTCGATCAGTTTATATTAACATTCAGAAGTTTGTTCAGTTCCAGTTAACAGTCAATGTTGCTGCTCTCATGATAAATTTCATTTCTGCGTGCATCTCTGGCTAGTTCCTTTGCATCCCTAACTTCTTAAGTTCTAAATGTTAGGCCTTAAGGACCAGTGCTTGGTGAAATAGCAAACTGTTAACTTTTAATCAAAAGGATGCAGCATTGAGAATCTAGAGCAGTCAGTTCATTCAAAATTGTTGAAGGATAAGATTGTCTCTAAATTCTCCTTTCCAGGACGCTTGTTTTGCAGAACTATAACTGGATAATGTCTTTTGACTGATTTTTGTTGGATTTTGAACATGTGCACTTCTAGATACATGACTAAAAATGGTGAAATAATTTGCAGGCGATGAGCCATTGACCACTGTTCAGCTGCTTTGGGTGAACTTGATCATGGACACTCTTGGTGCGTTGGCATTGGCTACAGAACCTCCTCATGATGGACTGATGAAAAGACCTCCAATTGGTAGGAATGTAAACATAATCACCAAGACAATGTGGAGGAATATCATTGGACAAAGCATCTATCAAATAAGTGTCCTTGTCATCCTCCAGCTTGATGGGAAACATCTACTGAAGCTTTCTGATTCAGATGATACTAAAATCCTGAATACTTTCATATTTAATACCTTTGTGCTTTGCCAGGTACCATACTTTGATCTTCAATTTCTTCAGCACTACAACATCTCGTAGAAGTTTATCACTAAATATTCAACATATGTTCAGGTGTTCAATGAAATAAACAGCCGAGATATGGAGAAGATAAATGTGTTCAAAGGCATCTTTAGTAGCTGGATTTTCTTGGCTGTCATGTTCTCCACAGTTACTTTCCAGATTGTAATAGTTGAATTCTTGGGCACATATGCTAATACTGTGCCACTAAGGTGGGAATTATGGTTGGCCAGTGTCTTAATCGGAGCTGCAAGTTTAGTCATTTCTGTCATCCTGAAGTGCATTCCTGTTGGAACAAACAAAGATGACAACACTGCCAAGCATCACGACGGTTATGAGCCTCTTCCTAGTGGTCCAGATATGGCCTGAGAATATATGATGGATAAACTCATGAAGGGTCTAAAGCAGAATTCTGTAGGCAGCATGAAATGAAATCAGCAGCCAAAACCAAGCTGTATATAATATTGATGACGCTTGGTCTTATTTGCACTTTGCAGGTATAGCTTAAACACATATTTCCTTCTATTATTTGAAGCAAGGTCCTGTAAATGAAATGACAAACACCAATCCAACATTTTTCCAATACCTCAATCTTTGTTGTATTGCAGTTTGCTTAGATTGCCTGCTGAGATCATGGCAGATACGGCAAAAAATTGTATGTTTGGAGTAGGAAACTTGAGGGATTTGTTTACAAACACTGCAAGTTTGATTCATGAAAGATCATTGTGAGTTTCATTTTATCAAAATCGTGTCATTTATAGACGGATGAGAAAACAATAAATCTGCAATACAAAAACTGAAGGATTTGAACCCTTTATTATTATTATTATTATTATTTTTTCTTGAACCATTTGATTACTTGCTGAAATCATGTTGTTCAGTTGAGAAAGGAAGTTTGGAACAGACAGTAACTAGCATCTAAATACAGATGGGGAAAAGAAGAGTAATTTATTGACTGCAGCACCATGTTACATGACAACGTGCTATCATGTCTCCAGTAAAAATGGAACCATGCAGCTGTAGAACTTCATGGATGGTATTTTTCCCATACACTGCTGAATAATTGAAGATTAGGTTTCGATAATGATCAATCAACAGAAGTTACAAACTCTCCAATTAATTGTATCATCTCTCTATGCGTCTCTGTGTCTCGTTCTCTTCAAACATTTTATCAGACATCAAGTAGCTCACAAAACATTTATAAAGATTGGGGAAGTGCCAGCCCTGTCTGTGTTGGAATAAGAACCCAACCAATATGTGTCTAGTCTCTGGACATAACTTTGTCTTGCCATTGATGTAAAATCCTGCATTCTTTCCCCTTACTCATCAGACTTGCAAACCCAATCAGTGAACATACCTAAACACTGGTTTGTAGTTGAAACTATGTCTTCACAGAAAATGTGACGCTAGATAAAAGTCCCAAGAGTGTTAAACTAAGTTTTTTATCCCCTAATTACGCTTCCATGGCCAAGACCAGTTCATTTACATGTTCACCTACACTTCCATTTTCATCTCCACGACAAGATTCCATGACAAGGGCTTCCCAATCATCTGGACAGAACATCATCTGTCTCTTCTCCATCTCCTCCAGAACAAAGCAAGCACCATCAAGGTTTCCAGACTTCACAAGGCCAACAACCAAAGAACGGAATGTTTCAACACGTGGAAAATGCCCACTTGTCAACATTGCATTCAGAACCTTTAGACCTCCCTCAAAGTCCCCAACCCGGCAAAACCCATCAACCAGCATTCTGTAAGTAGCAGCATTGGCTTCACAACCTCCAACTTGCATTTCAAACAAAACTTCATAAGCATCAGCCGCTCTACCCTCCTTACAAAGATAATTGATCAATATATTGTAAGTGACAACATCCGGCTTCATATGCCTCTTCTTCATTTCATGAAGCACAGATTTTGCTTCGTCAATCTTCCCTCTCTTCCCAAGATCACTCATCAAAACACCAAAATTCACAACTGTAGGTTTACACCCTCTATATTCCATATCAAACATCATCTTTTTAGCCTCATTATGCTCACCTATCAAGCACGAACCTTCCATTAACAAAGCAAATGTAATCGCATTGGGACGTTTTCCTTTCTTAATCATATCCTCTAACAAACCCTTTGCTTTATCCAACTCACCATTTCTACACAAATACCCAATAAGACTATTATACGTCACAACACTCGGTTCCACTTTCCTCTCAAGCATTTCATCAAACACCTTGCTCGCTTGCTCCCACTCCCCCTTCTTGAGCCACCCTTTAATCATTACATTAAAAGCAACGGAATTCAAACGGAACCCCATTTCATAACCCTTATCAAACAACTCATTGGCCTCAAGAAACCAACCATTATCAACAAGAACATTAAGCAGACTATTCAAAGACTGAGATGTACGGACACAGTTAAACCGGGTCATTCTATTAAAAAGCTCAACAGCCTTATGGACCAATTGGGCTTTTCCGTAATGTTGAAACAAAGCAATGAAAATGGTTTCTTGACAATGAACATTCTTATCTTCTACATAACGAAGAACTTCCTCAACAGCGCCAAAATCCTGGCAACGTGCGAGTTTGTATAAGAGAGCAGCGTATGAAGGGTAGTCAGGCTTAAACCCCCTTTGGAGATACTCATGAAATAGAGTTAAAGCCTCAACTGGGTCTCGTGCTTCTTTCACATGGTTCACAAATGGTGCATCATTGCGATTTCTCGAGCTTGTTTTGTGACCCTTTCTTCGATGTCTTGGTTTGGCTTTGGGTTTGTTGAAGGGGAGAGTTCTGTACTGTTGAAAAAAAGTGTGACGCCAGAAATGGTGGGTTTTGGTTGGGTTTGAGAGGATCATTGCTTTTAGTTGGATCAAAATCCATCAGGACAAAGAGTTGTTTTCTTGGCCCTTTTTTCCATTGATTCTAAAACTGCAATTCCTGTTCTGTTTTTCTGATGGAAGACAGGGTGTGTTTATTCCGCAGTGTGATAATAATTATTTTGTAAAATATTTTTTTATTAATTTTTTTTTTTTTATATTAACGTATCAAAATAAAAAAAAAATTGTTTGCAAATTAGTGTTTCCTTTATTACATATAAAATTTGAAAGAAAAAACTTTCGTCCTATATTATTCCGAAATTTTAAATTACATTTCTTTTTCATTTTTATAGAATCAATTCATCGTCTAACACTATGCTATTCTCTCCCCTGAAATCTTGTTCGATTGTGTGTGTATGTATACAAAGAGAGAGAGAAATGAACAGTAATAATTAAATTAAACATGAGATTAATGAATTTTAATAGCAATATTTGGCACCATAAACGATGGGAACAGAAGTCGAAAGAAAGGGAAATCTTAATAGTAATAAATTAAACTCGTTGATTAAGTCCTCCCAGATTCATGCATGTACTAGTTTTCTTATAAAGAATAAACCTTTAAAATAGTTTTTTCTTTTCTTTTCTACAGTGATATTAATGACAGAAAGAGTTGTGGAAGGTAGAATAATTCCCGCTGTGTAATGTGAAATATGATCAGTGATGGAAAGTTCTCTTCCTGCATCAAAGCAAACACCACACACAGCACCTATTTAAGGTTTGACAAGCACGCAGTGAAACCATAGAAATTCACAAACTACGTACAAAGATTATGCACGCCAAGCCCTCGTCAGCTTATTATGTGAATTTGCTAGGCATAAATGTTAATGGGGTCAAGCTCAACATCTGATCTTGCCATTGAAAAAGATGGTGGAGGTGGATGTGTCATAGACTGTGGTACCCTGGCAACATTGCTTGTCAAGCCTATTTTTGATACACTACACACAGCTTTGGCAGATCATTTGTCAAGCAATCAAAACCTGAAGAGACGTATCATTCACAAGCTGCACAAGGATCTTTGCTGTGAAGAACTATCGGATGATGGCCATTGCGAGAACCTTCCTGTTGTTACTTTCCATTTCGAGAATGCTGGCCTTGATGTTAAACCTGAAGCTGTCTTCATGTTTCGTGAGTTTGAGGGCAAAATTCTTTTCTGCTTGTCAATGCTTTCTGATGATTCCAATACCATAATTGGTGCTTATCAGCAAATGGAGCAAAAGTTTGTGTATGATACAAAAGCTCAAGTGCTGGGTTTTGGTCTAGAGGATTGTGAGAAGAATGGTTGATCTAGATTGTCTTTTTCTATGTTCCATATCCGTATAGTGATCACTATATACTCCTATAGAAGTAAAAATCTCATCTAAGCACGAATTGGGAAGGGATTTTTTTATCTATATATTCTTTAACATAGAAATTCTCTCTCAATTCTAGTTTCAGTTTCGAGTCTCAAACCACTCATATATTATAATTATTATAACTACTATATTAGAATCGTATAAACAATATATAACGAAATAATATAAAATTCCATGTTATATATATATAAATAACATATGCTATGCATGTGTGCATAAATAAAAAAAAAAACTAAATATTATTTATTAACTCGAGTTTCATTCATTCAAAAAGGTTATTTATGATACTATATATGACATAATTAAATTAAATAGTGTCAAATAGTTAACAAAGCTTTTTATCCATGTAAATCACATATGATAGGAACTTATGTGCCACACATGATCATTACTTCATAATATAAACATAAAAGAAATAAGATCGAAGAAGAGGAAGAGGAATTTTGGCGTTATAGAACAAGTTTCTTTCATGGTGTCAGCTTTGTAGCTAATCAAAGAAGAGAGGGACAATGACAGGGGATCCCTCTGGCAATATATGGAGGGGGAAATCAGCAATCTCATCAATAATGTAGCTGATAGAAAATTTTGATTAATCTATACTTTTGAATTTGAGCATAGAAAATTGTAGCTTCTTGTGATGTTAAGTTCCCTATCAGACTTGTTCACGAAATGTAGAATATCGGATGACGCAACCTACGGTTATTGGTGCCCCCAAGTCGAGAGAAGGCGGTTTAGACTTAGACTGCCTCTTATGAACATTTATATATTATTATTTTTTTCAAAAGGCAAGTTGAAACTTAAAAACAAACCTCAAGTTGCCTTTATAGGATCTCGTCATGCTTACCTGAGAATGTTCGAATCCCAATAGGCCCAACTACACTTGGCTCAACGTTGTTGTAACCCCAATGTTAGGCCCAGGTACTCGGTTGGGCTGCCTGTAGAAAACTCGACGGGCAAAGCAGTGACACTAATACTTGATGTATGTTTTTTTCATTATGACGAAATTATAAATCTTGTCGACTATGATTCCAAGTTTTTTCCCCCAAGTTAAAATGAATCAATCTGTTCTATATTTGATCACAATGTTTGATAAGTATTATAAGTTATTTTCATGTATTTAATCGTTACATAATACATATCTCATCAACATATGATAGTGAAACCATGCAAAGATTGATTTCTATTCGTGTAGAAATCTCTCTCTTATTTAACTGTTAGAAAATCAAAAAATATAAATAAATATAGAATTTTTATATTTATAAATTGTAGTGAATTTTTTTGATTGAATATATCTTTGAAATATTTATCATTAACCACAAATGAAAATATTCTCTCAGTATATATATATATAAGTCTTTTATTTCTAAGCTCAAATCACTCAGAGCCTTTTTGTCTGCAATGGAGTTAGTGCCCTAGGCATAATCAAACAATATAATTCATAAAACTGTGTTTAGGTGCCTGATTTCCTAACATGCACACTATAGTCTTGTCTTTACAATTTGTTTCTAATGGTGGTAGTATGGCAGACAGGTTCCAAGGTGGAGAATGGTGTCGGAAATGATCTAGGTACTCGGTTATTGGAACTGTAATAGAAGAAACAAAGGGAGGTTGAAGGAAACAGTTGTTCACTTCGATTAATTTTGGGATTTTCAAGGCTACTAAGAAGACATTTTTTGTATTTTATCCTGCAGTAGAAAACACCGTAGTCATCTACTTAATGATAGTTTTAGTAACTTAATTAGTAGCCTAGTATGATCATTGTTGCTTTTGTATATTGCCCAGCTGCCTAATTAGTAGATAGAATTAAATTTCGAGACTCAACTCAGGTTGATCAATACAAGACGTAGATCACTAATCAATAGAATCAGTCAGGTTAACTTGGGTTTTGATCAGATTTTTAACATGATTAATATTTTTTATTTTATTTTATTTTTAGATCCGTCAAAATTACAGATTAACTTGTGGAGTCGGTCTAAATTTTAAAAAAATGGATATAATTGCTTTAATGAAGTATGGCTAGAATGGTCATCAAGTTGATATGGGATTATGCTATAATCAAGGTATACATGACTGGAACTTATGACCAACAGGTGATTACTTAATTCATAATTAATACATTAAAAATAACATGAAATTTTGGCACTAATAAAGAAGTTTCTTTCACATTACTAACTTTGTAGCTATCAATGGAAGAAGAGACCGATAATGACAGGGCATCCCACTAGTAATAGAGAGGAAGAAAATCTCAATTATTTGAAGTGATGGAATATTTTGGCTAATCAAGAATTGGATTTGGGCCTCAAACCCAAACAAGACACTATCACCGAGTTTTTTCTTCAGGAATTCTTGACATGACCCCTTGTGGTTTAATTAGGTAAAAATCAATTGCAAACTTCACTTTCATTATTTACTTATTACAAAACTTCATAATGCTTCAGTCTAATCATGAACTCATGTATAGTCTAGTAAGATAATTTTTTACATGTAATTTAGATTATTTTCATACATTAATTTTTAATAGAAAAATATTTATATTAGATCAGATAAGATAAGATGTAAGAGCTTTACTTGAACGTTGCTTGATATTTTTTTTTTAAATATTTGTTAAAGTGTGCTTTTTATGATTTTTATATAATAAAATCAAAAGCATGTAATAAAATATTAATTTAATATCTTTTTAAATAAAAAGACTTTAAACTGCATTGTTAAATATATATTTGAAATATTGTATGGGAATTTTTTGTTTTATTTTATAGTTTGATATGTTTCGCATCATCACGAGAAGCTCAACCATCACGTATAGGTAATTGATGGTATACATCAAGCTATTTTTATTATTTTTTATAATAAAACTTGCTGTAAAGATTAAAAAAAGAAAAAAAAACAAGAATCCAGTAGGGTTGATAATTTCCACTCTCCACCAATAATGCCGTAGGGATTCATGAAAAGATTTTCCCACATGTCTAATGACTAAGTTCAAAGTTCAAGACAAATCATGGAGCAAAATTCAACAAAACCTCCATGGGAAAGTCTCAAACATTGTCTTCAAACACTTAACCTCAAGTAAAATAGAAAGGGTCGTGGCCTCCCATTATGAAAAAGAGTCGTAAACTATAATATCTCCATTAAACTAATGTCAGTGGATTGCATCATGTGTATATTGATATACAAGTCTCCATCAATTTGACCAAGATTATGCAATGCTATCCTTTTATGGTTTCTAGTCAATGATTAGAGAAACCCTAATCATATAACTTCATCATAACAACACCACAGCACCGAATAGTAATGGAGCAGCCTCCACCATTCACTGAGCATTGAGCATCAATCTGTCATAGCTAGTACAGACCTGCTTGTAGCAAAACGAGCATGGTTCTTCCCTGTTTTATCTAGGGCTAACATGCATGCATTTAGCCCGTTTAGCAACGTGCTGGCCGTGCATTTGATAAAAATGTGAATTTGTTTTGTTAAAAATTAGTTTTTTTATATAATTTTAAATTGTTTTGATGTGTTATATTAAAAATTAATTTTAAAAATATAAAATACATATTATTTTGATATATTTCCAAGCAAAAAATATTTTGAAAAGCAACCGTTATCACAATAATAAATTATTTTAAGTTTAGATTTGAAGTTAAAAATTTACATTTTTAGACTCCTTAGAATTAATGTAGGGCATTTTTTTTCTAAGAAGTTATGAAAAGGTATATAGAAGAAAATATGAATATACAAGGACATATGAGAATGAAAGATTCTTAAAAGTTAATATAAAATAAAACACCTAATATACTATATTATATTTAAAATACGTACAAACATAATTAAATAAATGAAAATTAAAATAAGATATATAAAAAATATAAATTTCTCCAAATTTAACCTCATCAGGTATATACCCGGTCAAAGCTCTGAAATTATCATTTTTAAAATAAAAATAAAAAACTTAAATTTCACCCAATACAAGGGAAAAAGAGGGGAAAATAGATTTTGTGTATCCAATGATATAACCACTTGAAACTCTCGACCGTCCCAACTTGTTAGTAAAATAATATTTTTTTATAACTAAATTATTATATTTTTATATTTTATTGTGCACATCCATTTCTCGTTCTTATACGTACATAAATATATAAAAAAATACTACAAAGAATATTAAAAAAAAAAAAACTCGTACTAAACCGGAGAAGAAAATGGATCTACCGTCTGATCATCTACCATCCACAGCACCATCTGATCCATTTCCATTTCCATCTCCATCTCCATCTCCAAGTTCAATTCATTGCCCAATGAGCAGAAGGGATCAGATCCCTGCCATTGTTAACAACAACAACAACAACAAGACTGGTTGTCTTTTATCCATAAAAGCTGCCTGCTTCCCTTCAAGCTTGCTTGGCTACGCAGTGCTCTTGTAATGTAATTTTTTTTTGTGTTTTTTTTTTAAAAAATTTATTTGAAAACATATTAAAAGAATTCATTGTTTAAATTGTGAATTAAAGTTATCTCACTTTCGAAGACTGTTTAAATTGTGTTTTTTCGTTAAAAAGCACAAAATATCTTTTTTTGATGTGAAACGTAATTCACACGAACAAAGCCTCCATCCCACTTTCTCCATTTATTGCAGAATCAAACTCAGATACCCAGTAAAAAAAAATACAAACACACACATGCACGTAGTAAAAGAAACTGTAAAAATAAAATTGACAAGAACAACGACAACACAAGTGAACACAAACTCCAAGAGATTCCTGCAAATCAGTACACTTTTGTCATACGAGTGGCTATTATATCACTTCTGCTTTTCCTTCATTACATCTATGTCTGTTATCTATGGTCTGCGTCCTTTTCTGTCAGCAACGAGGCCCTACGAGCAATAAGAGAGTAAAAAAGGAAGCAGAACTCTGTACCCTCTTTTCTTTTCTTTTTTTAACAGTAAAGTTATTTTTCAGCAATTTCTTAAACATTGCCGTAATCTTTTTTTATAGCTATGATGATTGATACATGCCATTATTTCCTTTTTCTTTCTCCTTTTTTTTTTTTCCTTAGATAGTTCTTGCAGCCTACAATATGAAGTTAGTCTTTCATGAGCTTAGTGTTGAAGTATGTGAATTTTAATCTCTAGATCTATTGATGGCATTATTTTTATTATGGTGTGTAACTTATCATAAAATGAACCTAAATTATAGCATGGTGAACATGTCCATCCACTAAACATGTTGTGCGCATGAGTTAATTGTATTCGCTTGATCTTACTATCATGAATATTCTAGTATTATTTTTTTAATATCAAGAATACGTCTTTCAAATTTGATCAAAAATAAATTTTTTATATTAAAATAAAGAAGTTTTAAGAAAAAAAAATTTTACCCTTGAATATGAGATTTAAAACCAACCACTAAAAGAGAAATTTTTTAACAAATTAAAGTTCTTAGTAACCATAATACTAGATGATGACTTCTTAAACTAAATATTTTTTTATTTAAAAATATGATGTCAGATATTTATTTATTTTTCCATAAAAAATTTTAAAAAATCACCGCGATGTCGGATGCAACAAAAATAACATGTTTTTAAAGCTATAATTTTCAAACCCGACCAAACAGGTTAATATATAAAATCTTTAATTTGAAATTTGACACAAGTCAAGTTTCAAGTTAAATTGAAAAAAATATTATCTCAGTAAAACCTTATTAATTCAATCATGATTTTAATGATTTGTTGCCTGATTTAACTTAGTAAAACTGGTTTTAATGATTGGGTTGTCTAAATTAACTTAAAGAAAATTTAAAAAAGAATTGAAAAAATATTGTAGCAAATATAATAGAATTGAATTAATCCCAAAGATTTACACCCTTTTTTAAGCTTTAAATTTAACCACGAGTAAAACGGGATGGAGCATGCATGAGAGGATTGACAAGGTGTGTAAGCTATACTAGCTAGTATATGAGAGAGAGAGAGAGAGAGAGAGAGAGAGAGAGAGAGGCATCATCATCATCACATGGCATGGGGGGTGGTGGGGACCCACAAACAAGCTGGCACAATAACATACGAAAATAAAAGAAGGGAAGCATCCACATGCATCGTCAGCATCCCATGTGATGTTATCCCTTCCGGCCCCCCTTTATCTTTTCTTCCTTTCCCCTCCATCTCCATGGATGGCGAAACTTAAAGCCAGACCCCACTTCGATAATACTTCAATAATAAATAAATAACAGGAAACATATTTGTAGTATTAGTAGTAACAAGGTGACAAATGATAATTCGATCTCCTTGCAATAAGGCAAAAAGGACAGTAGATAGGGGGAGAGAGAGGGAGGGGGGGAGAGATCCATTTTTCAGATTTCAAATCCCACTTTTTTCCCCCTTTTTTTCTCTTTATGATCATGATGTTTCTTGGGGTTTTGCTAAGTTTTAATCCCTCCGCAATCTGTGTCGAAAGGGTTTGAGACTGTGTATAAGGTTTTACTCGCTAGCTTTAAATATAGAATACATAATGGGTATAAAATACCGGTTAAATTGTGCTATTAGCATGTAAAATGCAAGGAGATAGTGAAATGATATAAGAGGAGAAACATTTGGCCAAATAGTATTTTTTTTTATGTTACAATTGTAAACTGAGAAATCAATTAATTGTTCAACCATCACAAAATCTGAATTGATATCGTAGTTCAAAGTCGCGATATTTATTTAAATTTAGGACTAAATGCTTAATCTATTCGTTAAAACTGTCAATTGATTTATTAAACTGGTCGACCGTTTCGCAAGAAAAATCACAAAACAGCCAAAATCAAAGCTCTAGAGTGAGAATTTTGAAATCTAAAGATCTAATGGTAAGAGTAGTGATTCCATAGTTATTTAAAGGAAAACGATCTTCGAAAACTCCTGTAAAAATTTAAATGCGATCCAACGATAGAATCAAAAGTTATGGTCGTTTTGAGTCATCATACCTTCTTCTTACCCTAGACTTGTTTAATTAATCCATAAATATATAGGCTAGGCCATTCATATAATTTTTCCAGGACAGATCCTTGTTTAGTTATAATAGAATCACATCTGACTGCTCATAATTACTCGTGAGAATTGCTACATAAACAATAACTTTTAAATATCATATTTCAGAAGAATGAGAAGGTAAAAGAATACTATTTCACTAAATATTTTTCAAATAATATCATTCTATCAAAACTTTTAATTTATTAAGCTAATGTTTTTGAAAAGAAATCCGAAAATACCATGCGGTTCTTGAAAGTGAGGTGGAGTAACCAAAATCTAAATCCTTGCCTCACTTTATTTTGCTCCCAGTTTTCCCCTTACGGATAATTAGCTGCTCATTACATGTGTACTTGTTTTTTCACTAGAAGAACCTCTGAATTAGTGGCTGGTTTTCTTTTTTAATATTTTGATATATTTTATTATTTTTCAATCAAGCTTTTTTCTAAATAAAAATCAAATTAATTTTTTGTCCAACTAGCACTGAGAATATATTATACATTTTAATTGATTATAACATTTTAAGTGGAATTAATTGTGGAAGGAATGAAAATGGAGAGAAAGTTAAGAGAAAAGTCGTAGAACTGTAGTTCCAGAAGGGGAACAGTGTCAGCCCTATTTTCATTCACATAGTCATAGATATAGATAAGTAGTATATAGATTCTCTGATCTCTGGGGTTCAGCTTTCTGCTGTACAAAGATTTTTGATTATACCCTAAAAACATCACAAGAGCTAACACTAAATATAGGCTTTGTTTCTTCTAGGGAAGACAGGAGTGGTGAAAAAAAGGGGGGAAGGGAAGGGAAAGAAATTTTGTAGTTCCATAAAGTTACAACTTACAACTACACATTGTGTGACTCTTCTTTTTCTTTGCTTTCTTTACCTGTGGTCCAACTTACTTCAACTACTGAAATGAGTGACGAAAATAGTGCAACAAAGAAAGGAATGGCTGACCCACTTCCTCTACTGGCCTTTCACGTATGCAATTTGTATGGTAGTAAGTAGTATAGTATCGATGATGATGACGATGATGACGGTAGCAAGAGGTGGTAAAGGTAGCTAGTAGCACTGCTAGTGGTGGCGATGGCTCAATCTCTCTACATAATCTTTGATGTGAGTTTTTGTTTGGTTACACTTCTCAATCTTCCTGTAAATTTATACAGCAGAAAAAGCCAAAGCAAAACCAACCAAATCCCATTAAGAATACACATCACATTTTGTATGTATATAAAGCAAGCAAGAGAAAATATTTCAAGGAATCCAAAGTTTCAATAGTTTACCTATAAGCATAGCAAAGCTAAATTCCAACGGGACAGGTAGGTCCATCTGTGCTGGCATACATCCCAATTGCTCCATGCCCAGATGAAAACCTAAAGTAAGATCCAAATATTGTCACAAACTCGTCACCTTGTCTTTTAAGATTTTTTTTAAGGGTAAATTTGAATAATTTACCTAGGGATTTGGCAATTGAAGGATTTGAAGGATGCCATTTCCAGTGAAGAATTAGGAGAGATTAGACTTGAGGGGACCAAATTATTGTTAGCAGAAGTTGAAGTTGGGATGCTAGCATCCTTCTCACGGGCCTCAGTAAGTCCATTGATGAAGGCAGAGTAATAGTCCCCGGTGCCCTTTGTTGGAGATGCAAAGGGACTGTCAGGGAGGTTGTGCTCCAAACTGACATAAAAAATAAGATTCAGAAATACAAAATCTACCTAAATTGGAATGTTTCCAGAAATTTAGACCAATGGACCAAAACAGGAATTAGATACAAATCTGATGCAAAGGTATGGTGGTTACCATTTTAGGCCAGTTTATTGTCTATAGCTAAATGCCAAAAGGTTGGTTTATACCTTTCTTGTAAATCACTGTCTTCACCATGGGAGCTCTCTTTTCCACTGCCGTTCTCTTCACTGCTAGTATATTCTTTACCAGAAGTAGCATTTGATATCTGTTTTTCAGGCGGGGCAGTCACTGACGTGGCTGGCATTGAGCTAGAACAATTCTCTGAAACAAAACAATCCAAAGTTAGGTTGTAAAGCTCAATTTTCACCTGTATAGAGTAGAGTAACAAAGAGACAGCCATACCCTGTGGAACTTCGGTGCTGCTGTGGAGTGGAGGGAAGGCAAGAGAGTGATTGAAAATATTGGGAGAGTGAGTAGGAGAGGGGACAGGGCTGCCATTGGAAAGAGCCCTGTGATGATGTTTCTTGACATCAAGAAGCTGCAAGCTCATTAATCTTCTACTTTGAAGCTCAAGGGCTTGCTGCAAATCAGCTTGCTCCTCTAGCTTCCTCCTCCACAGCATGTCTTGAGTATTGTAAAACATTCTTGCACCTAGAATTAAAGAAAGATAAATTGATTTAAGTAACAATATGTGAAGTACAAAACATAAGTGTTGGTTGTTTTGGTTGTTGCATGATTACCAAGCTGGAGATCAAAGGGATCTCTTGAATCAAGACCAGTAGGAGTACCGCAAGGTGAGAACTCACCCCTCTCAACTTGTTGCTGCTGTTGCTTCCTGCAAACAACAGACTCGAATAAGCAAAACGAGCTTCAAAAAAGCTTATAGAAATCTGAAGTTAAGTAGAAAGTGTGAGAGAATGCCTGTACTTGTCTGGGACTTTGCCTTTCTCTTTGTATGGCTTAACAAGCACCCTTGCATCACAAACAAAATGAGGATTCCCTTTGGCCAAGATTATCTTCACCGTCTCTGGATAAACAAAGGTAACAAATCCAAACATCCTCTTCTGCTGATAAGGAATCCTCACATCTTGCACTGGCCCATAAATACTTCAAACAACAAAATCAAAATAGTTAAGCAAAGAACTTCTCTGATTTCACCAAGTTCAGCTTGCACAAAAACAAGTTGAAAAAATTAACCTGAAATAATTTGACACGTCTTCCTCTCTAAAAGTGCTATCAGCTGGGAAAGTCAAGTAGATCTGCCTTGAAGCAGGATTAACCAAATCATTCCTGTCAAGCCTAGATCTTCCAAATTTGTGCATGTCCTCCCCCATCATCAAAGCAGTAGCGGCAGCCCTGCAAGGAAAAAAAGAAATGGAGCTCACCACACAACTTACACAAAACAAAAAACAATGAACGTAATTTTTTAAAAAGAAAATACTCTAGTACCTCTGGCTATCATTTTGCTGCTGTTGAAGAAGAAAGTTCATGCTTTTAGGAGAGTAAGGAAAAGAAGCAGCAGAGCCACTCATGAGCTGAGAAGCAGCAGCTAACCTTTGCTGGTGAGCAGACTTAGATCTAAGCAACTCATGGCACTGGTCCATCATATCAATCTTGTTGTTGCCATTGGGTGAACTGACAACACCTGCACCATCTAGTTCTCCAAGCCCACCATGAACAAACCTACAATTACTTCCATTCTTACAGTACCCTCTAGCAAAGTAAAGACATGGTCTCCATCCAAACCCTGAATTTGGATCCTCAGACCCCAAAACATCACTGACAGAGCAGCTCCTTCTGTGCACAGACCCACCCCAGTAAGAAGGAAACATCATAGAATCACTAGCACCAGTTGGACTTGATAGAGCATCAAGTTGAGGGTAAAAAAGATCTGAACTTTTTGGACCGAGATTTTGTGAATTATCATTTAAGAATGAAAGCTGGTCTTGGAGCTGAAACTCATCCATCAAATCAGACTCTCCACCTCTTACTCCATTAGCATAGAAAGGCACTGAAGCAGGATTGAGTGAGCTATCATTAGGACTAATCATCAAGTCATCTGGGTTTGGAAGGTCACTCCAAGAAGAAGAATTATTTGATGAAGGGTTTGGGATAGCAAGTGAAGGTGGGATATTAAACCCAAGTCTTGAAGTTGAAGAACTATTTTGTCTAGAGATGGCTATTGGGTTGCTTGAGTAAAGATGAGAAGGAGAGGAAGGACTTGTAGAAAGGTTTGTCGGAGAGCTTAGTCCTAGTTCTTTCCTGGCTTTAAGGATCACTGAGTGAACAAGTGCTTCTGGTCCAAAAGCTAACCTAATCATTTCCTTTTCACCATGGTCTTGAATCAAAAGAAGACCCATGATCTTTGAAGCATTTTCTGGGTCTAGATTTTGGATTCTTGAGAAAACTATTCTTGTTGCTTCATAAGCATCCATGGTAGTAGTGGTAGTAGTTGTGAATAGAGAGTTTGGTACTATGTTTCACACCAAACCCCACCTCTCTTACAACACCTTGTTGTTGTAGAAGTAGTTCCTTTGTCTATCTATGCTAATAGAGACTTGTTTTCTCTCTTTTCCTTGATTTGTGAGAGAGTAAGTTTCGTGTTTTTGTTTTGTGTGCTCTCTTTTACAAGTAAAACTTCTTTCTCAACCACAAACCCTACCTACCAACTAGAAAGAAAGAGTGTCAGTAGCAGCTAGCAGAGTGGTGGTGGTGGTGGTAGCAGAGCAATTTTCTTTCCCCCATTCCTGCAAAACCCAAGAAAAGTAAGGTAAAGAGAAAGAAGACACAAAAAAGAAAGCTTTCAAAAGGAGAGTATTCTCGTGTGGTTGATGGCAGTGGCAGTTGTCTTTGTTAAAAGCAAAAGAAAGGAGAAAAGGAAGTAAAGAAAATAATTAGTAGTTGAATTTCTCTATAAAGCAAAACCAAGAATGCCAAAGACACAGTCACAAAAGAAGAAGTGTGTTGTAGCTAGCAGGCACCTATTACTATTAGCAAGAAGATGTCATAACTCTTATTCTTTCTTTTCCAAATTAATATTGATAGACTCAGCTATAGTCAAGACAGTACAGCTTGCCCATGAAAGAAAAGGAAGGATCTTTTTCTATATTTTCACTCTTTTCTTTCTTACCTGTCCCTAATAATTTAACACTCTATGTCTGTGTGATCCTCTCTCCCTAATGGGTTCCCTTCTTTCTTTCTTTTTCCCTCTCAAACTTGCTACAAAAGCCAAACCACCGCCTTGTTACTAGGATGGTTGGCAGGAGCTAGTAGCAGCAGCAGGGAAACCATCAATTGCTTCAGTGGACGCAGCAACTGCTGGTGTTATGGGTTCTGGCTAATAATAAACAGTCAAACCTCTCTTTTTTTCAATGTAGAACACTATCTTACAATTACCTCTCTAGCAATTTCTCTGTCTAGACACTGTCTCTCTGTCTCTTTCTTTCCTTATCTCTCTCCTTTGAAGTTTATAAACACAAGGACCGGTAAGGGTGGCAGTGATTAAGAGAGTGGTGGGGGGAGTAGGAGGGGAAGGGAGGGTGAGTTCGTGTGGGAAGTTGGGTCTTTTGGGTGTTTTTAGTGGATCCAGATCTGTGCTTCAAATAATGCACGTTCTTGCCCTAAACCCCTGACACAACACAAAACTCTTTTTCTTTTTAAAGAAGATTTTTTAGGGGTTTTTTTTTTTTTTTGGTTTCTTGATTGCCCACTTGAAGATATAGATTGTGTATCATACGCGCTGATGGGTATCTTTTGTGGGACCTTTTTGAGATGATCACCATGTGTGGTGTGATTGGAAAGTGACCACTGTTGTTTTTGCCTTTATTGTCTTTTTGATTGATTCATAATATGTTTTGGGTGTGTGTTCTTGGAGAGGAGATGGTAGAGTCAATGCATCTCCTCAATCAATTACTACTGCTTGTGAAGTCATCATTCTTACTTACCCTTCTTGTTTTTTATTTTTTTTCTCATAGGATGATAGTTGTTTTTAGAGTTATTAAATGAGTAATCGAGGGTATAATAATTTTTATTTTTTAATGGGTTTTATTTAAAAATATTAAATTAATATTAAAAATAAAAAAAAATATTTTAATGAATTTTAAAGTAAAAATTTATTTTTAAAAAATACTTTACATCACAATATTAAACAAGCAACAAAATTAGCTTGACTCACTAATCTGATGTTGATTTGGAATTCAATCAATATAAAACCTAGCTTTGACTATATTTAAAAAAATAAAAATATAAACTCCATATAACTCAATCAATTTAATTATATCATTATTCTTTTCCTTCCTGAGAATTTTGCTTTGTTTTGCTTCATTCCCTAGATGCATCATTTGAGGGGTATTTGGTCACACCCCACCAGCATATGCTCCCCTCTCTCTTATCCTTCCATGAGCAAGTCATCTAATTGGGTTTTTATATATATATATATATATAATAATTGAGTTTTATTGATTATTACAAAACTTCACCAAGGATCTAAAATTCTGCTAGAAAAATATTGAAGGGAGATATACAAGAAAAAAAAAGATATACATAATAGAAAAAAAAATATTTTATATGCATGGAAACATTGGTGATTATGATTATGATTGTATAATATCTAGAAATAGAGGAGAGGGGGAGACATGGTAGAGTGACTCTTCAAGTGGAAAGATTATCTTATTAGTTGAATTTATTTGAAGTTAATTATTTAAATGTTTAGTATGCAGAGATTATAATCAAAAGTTAATGATGAAAACATTACAATAACAGTAACAATTGATTCGCACTAAGTCTTAGCATCTATAAATTGATGAAATGGCAGTAATAATTAGGAAGTTTCATCTCTTTCTAGCACCACTACTAGGATTGCCAAATCTAGCTAATTGAGCTACTTGTTTTCATTGGGCTTGGAATCCTCGTCAAGAATCCTTGCTTTGCAACAACGTGTCATGTGTATGAATTATCACACCATCTCTTGCTTAAAGCCCTAATGCAATCATTAGACCATGCTGAAAAATAATCATTGTCATATTCAAGATATTTTACTTTAAGGATTTGAATGATGACTAGAAAAATGAGGTAAATCTTTGATTAGGTTATGAGATATGAGACTTCCTATAAATTTTTAATCTTCACGTAGATTACTTGTCTTCGATCATAGTATAGATATAGATTTAATTTAATTTAATAGTGATGTTTGAAAGTTAATCCGAAATTAAAAAACTCGCATTAAGTTCGGTCACTATCTTTAAATTTATAAAAATAAAAAATTATCACAATCCTAAACAAACTGAAAATATTTAGAATAACTACCTTTGAATTAAAAAAAAAAAACCCTAACTATTAATTTGCTGAGACTCTTCAAGATTCTTATAGGGTGTTCTATATAATAATATAGATCTTGACATATGCATCGATAATCAAATATACAATGCATGTTTTAAATGATTAAAAAAAAAAGTTAAGAAAATACAAAATAAACTATTATTATGATGGCAGAAAATAAGAAAAAGGTTTTGGTATTTGTATTTGAAGAGGGGGCAGAGGCTCTTGCATGCCCCATCACCTCTTCCATCAGTTGTCGTTTTTAACATGTCCCCACGAAATAAATAGATGATACTACTGAATCTCTCGACCTTTTCCTTTGATCTCTCTCTCCCTGTCTCTCTCTCTCTCCATTGCAATTTCAGCAAGCAACTAACCTGCTATCATTCACAGCACAGACCTTGGTCACTTTTATTGCAACTTTTTAGAAATTTACTTACCCGAATGATGTGTGAATAAAGATGAGAGAAAGGGGAATGAGCAGTAAATTTCAGAGAGGTGGTGAATCACAAATCGTGGGACTAGAAAGTATGGCATTCATGAGAAAAAAGAAATCTATTGAGTTTCCACGACGAAGTACTATGATTTCACTTTCAAAAATTGTTATTAAAACCAGTATGTGTGTCAAATCAATAATTGGTCGACCCAAAATATGTTTTACACTATATTTAAGTGAAATTAAATGTAATTTGACTTGATTAAATTTGATTATTTGATGAATTAATTTATGGTTTGTTTAATTTGACCAAAACTTGTTCTGAATTTCTTTTAAATAATTCAAAGTTAGTAGAGCTTCATTCAAACTCTTCTCGGGGCATTAAATTGAAGCAAAACATTAAGGGTATGTTGAGTGATGTGATGTATGCTACTTTTTAAAAATTAAAATGATATTATTTTTATAATTTTTATATTAATATATTAAAAAAATAAAAAAATCTAAAAAAAATTCATAATCAAAATAAAACGAAAAAAAATTTTAAAAATCAAAAGTTATGAAAAATCACTAAATAATGATCTCTCGTTTTACCTTTTCCTAAAGGAAGTGAGTGTTTTTGCACAAATGATCATATTCGCAATGAAAGTCATGACTGCCATCATTCTAAGCCAGACAAACACTAACACTTCTCATTCCTGGAAATTAAAATTTAGAGTATATTTACTTTTGTATTTTAAAAGTATTTTTAAAAAAGCTAATTTTTCATTTATTGTTTTGCTTTAAATTAATTTTTTATATTATTTTGATGTGGTAATATTAAAATTGATTTTTTATATTATTTTGATTTTAGATTAACAAAAAATTGATATTCTCTTGAAATTTGATATCCAAATTACCTTAGATTCTCCGCAACATCCCCTTCTGAAGGTTTTTGAAATCTAGCTCAGGCACTCCTCCTGCTGAGAGGTGTTGGCATGAACAATTATGACTGATGTGTTGAGATTGACAACGACCAAAATGTTGATGTTAACATTAACAACAATATAAAATGCGTTGCTCTCTTCATGTAGCTTTCACCGTGAACACTGAACATAGTTATGGAGGTAAATTTAGTCATTTTCAAGATATTAATTGATCATTGAAGAATTGTCGAGGAGTTATTACTGTATCATTACAGGCCATGTACTCAAACTTGTATGAGGATTTTTTTTTTTGTCGAGTGGAAAAAAATATTTATTGTAGAGTGAAAAAAAGAAGTTTAATTCGCACTCTTGTTATAAAAAAAAATGATGAAAAAAAAGGAAAGATCAAAAGGATATTCCGAGCACAATGCCCCAAATGCTTCAAGAAAGAGATGGCCTGGCAGTCGCACAAAGATAAAAGAAAAAGAAAAAGAGAAAAGGAGCAGCTCGTTGCTAGGACCACACTGATGATAACAGAAAAAGGCTTTCGTTTGTGGATTGGATTCCAAGTGCGTGCAGCTTATTTTATTAGTTTTTATATTTGATTTTTTGAAAAAATGATTTTTAAAAAAATTACAAATTATATTTTTTCTATAATTAAAATGTTAACATAGAATTTTTAAAATTTATGTAAAATTGTTGTATATATTAATTAAATAAATATTTTTAAAATTATAATTGAAGCAAAATATAAATTCAAAAACACTACTAGACACAAGAGCAAAGACAAGAATCCGACAATCTCAATCAAGTATCAATTATTTTAATTTAAGATGGTTAAAAATATAATAATGATTATTTTTTAAAGTATTTTTTTATTTGAAAATATTTTTAACATCACTGCATTAAAATAATTTAAAAATAAAAAAATATTTAATTTAAATAAATAAATTAAATTTTACTCCACCCAAGGTAATTTGAAACAGGGGCTTTAATTAATTGAAGACACACATGGTAGGTGATCGAGCCATGTCTAACAGGCTAAGGAACCAGTACGTTATCCTAAATTCACGACGGGAATTGAGCAGCCTATGGTTTAATGTGCACATTTATCAAAATTGCTTGTAAAACCTCAAGAAGCTAGTTGGGTCATGGGTTGAACACATTTTATTAGTAGTTTAATTTTAGTTTAGATTAAAAAAAAAAAAAAAACTATCTTGAAGACTACGTGCTCTTGGTCCTGTCCCTCGGTCAATTGTGCATTAATTGCAAGTAATTTTTTACCATGTTTAAATCCAACTATTCCCCAAAAACCGATCACGGAAGAGTGCCTCTAAAGACTTTGTTTTTGCCACTAATCCATCATAATTATGATTATCCAAGCTTCAAATCATACTTCATGTATATTATATGGATAATTAATAAGAATCTTAAAATAGCAGGCAATTATTGGAATTTAATTTTTATAATTTAATCATAAAAAATGAAAGTTTTGTGATTTGAATTTCTAACAGCATAATTATTAAGACTAAAACCACTTTATCATAAAAAAATCAAATCACTGGTCAATAAATTCTGACAACAACATAGTACACTAATTATATATAATTAAAATGAAGTTAACATCTTTTAGGAGTAACATTTCTGCATTTAATAGATTGATTTCATTACCGGAACAGGAAGCCTTTTAATCTTAATTATGTCCCCAACCAACTTACTGATTTGTGAGATTGTTAATGATGGCGAGATACTGTTTTTTCAAGGTTTTTTTTTTTATTATTATTATAGTTATATCTGGATCAAAGTTTTAATAACTTTGAAATAACTCAAATTAATAATTTTTAAAATATAAACTTAAAACATGGACAATTAAGTTATATTGGGGTTGATTTTTCAATCTCTTGCTAGACAAAGATCCCGTCTTATGCTTAAAATCTTGGTTACTGTTTACATTTAAAACATCGAACATCCAGACATTTTTCCTGGACCTCCTCTGCAATTTGCATGTTTCTCTGCACGTGCCATGGAAAGATTAAACCATCGTCTTTCTTTTTTCTTTTCTCCTTGAATTTGCTTTCTATTATCTTGTGCTAAAGTTGCCCTTTTCATTCTAAAGAAAGGCTATTGCTTTTTTGGTTCTTGCGAGTGGGATGAGATTTCTGCACCTCCCTCCCTTTTATGTCTTTGTTATTTATATATTTGCATTGTGAATCAGTGGAAAATTAGAAAAAAATGGATGGGTTTTCAGTGGTGTTCTTGGAAGATTCTATTGATTGAAATATTGTTTTTGAGCTGGTTCTTCATGGCCTGGTATTTTGGCTGAAAACAGTTGAAGGAAACCACCATTACCCGCCATGAATGAACATGCTTGGAAGCTCAGATGGGAATAATTGTGATACTTCTTTGGTCAAATCAACAAGGCATTTCAGTTTTGTTCATTGTATGCTTTATAGTATATATATAGCTCATTAATTTCATGTTTGTTTTCTTTTTATGTCTCCCTTTTCTTCTTGCATGTAACCGCCTTGTTCCCTTTTTACTGGCTAGTTTGGCCATTATCTTTATCGCAATTGCAGGTATTTATAAAATCTTCTCGTATATTATGAAGAAAAAAAAAAACCTGCTCTCAATTTATAATGCAGGGTCTGCTCGCAATCATTAGAACTCAAATTTAAAAGCAGAACAAACCTTTTGATTTCAAACTTTTATCATTGAATTGAACGATATTGTTTAGCCACCAAGACTCGGTGGCTGGTGCATGCCAACTAATTGTTCCAAGGAAGTTTTCTCTTCGGCTCCAAAAAGTTATGAAATAATGAGTTGGGACCCCATTTCTCAACTGAGTAGGCACCTTTCTTTTCGAGTTTCCACGCCGGTGTCTGCTCCTATTTTGAAAATTTGTGATGTTTTTGGCCTCGGGGAGCGGATCAGTGATCCATTGACAGTGGCAATGGATCATTAATCAATCAATTGATTTTGGGAAAAGAATTTTTTTTTTTTTTTGCTGCTGTTTTTTAAATTTTTTTATTTAAAAATATATTAAAAAAATATTTTTTATTTTTTAAAATTATTTTTCAAATTAATACATCAAAATTATTTGAAAACACTAAAATAATATTAATTTTAAGCAAATTTAAAAACGCTTTTAAAACACAAAAAACAAACAAGTTCATATAATATTAATTTAAACTCAAGATTTTTAAAAGAAATAAAACATTAATATAAGATAATTGTGAGCTGATTAAATATTATTATTTATTAAAATTATGATCTTAGTTTATAAAATTAAAACATTAAATAAAATTTAAAGAATAATTTTATGTTCTCTAATATACCTATTAAATAAAAGAGTTTTGTACTCGAAAGTTATACAAAAACACCATTACTTCATGCTAAGTTTTATTTAATTTACTTAGAAGACTGAGATTAGTGATACCATGCAATCATGCAAAAAATTATTTGGTTATCAAAATCTTCATACCATAGCATGCAAAAAATCAATCTTGATCTTGATCTAAAAGGTTAAATTAACTTTAATAAATAATTTTATATTATTTTCTAAAATCTTTCTTTTAAAGTACAGGGACAAGAACTTCGAAGAACAATATCAAATTATTTCTCAGCTAGAAATGTACTTTTTCCGTTCAAAATGGATCTCAAATATTTTCAAACCGTAAAAAAAAAAAAACATAAAAAAAGTTTGCACAGTTGAACAATTATTTTATGGTATAAATCAGAAAGAATCACAATATAGTTTTCACCCAACAAGAATTAACTTGGAACTAACTATTGAAAAAATGTGATCATATTCCACTAATTATAGCCTATGATAGAAAATGAGAAGAAGGGCCGTATAAGGGTGAGTGGAGATCATCATCAAAGTGACAAATAAACTTGTCCTATGCGCATACAACGTCCATTTCATTGATCACAGGAAAATAAAACTTTATAACAAGGGAGATGGTACCGGTACCGTCCACATAATAAATATAAATATAATAATTACTTTATAATTTTGAAATATAAATTTGATTATTATCAACTACCCCAATGTTCGACTATATATATATATATATATGTGTGTGTGTGTGTGTGTGTGTCTAGGCCCCATAAAAGAGGTGCCAAATTTTTGACATGCATGATTGATTTCTGCTTCTTTTATTGACCCTACTCCTCACTGATTGTAGTCATCCGAGAGAGAGAGAGAGAGAGAGAGAGCAAAGAAGCTTCCCTCCTATCATTATAAATAAAATGATTTAATTTTTTTTATTGATTGATACTGTTGTGGTATCGTTCTCGGTTCTAAAATCCCTTTATTTGACTTTTAAATCTTTTAAGATGATCGCTGTTTTTAAAAATGAAAAATAAAATGTAGTGTAAATCATATAAAATAGAATAGAATCATTTGTGAAGCAATTAACTAATAATTGTGCTCCTAACCTATTTCAAGTCTACGAGGCAAAATCTTGATGCAAAGACACTCAAGTTTTGCTCACACACGCCTCATCGTCTCTACAATGAAACTCGAAGAAGATCTCTTCAATCTGCTTTATTAGAAATAAAGCCAAATTGGTGCCATTTATTCAAATCCTTGGACTTACTACCTAGCACTAGAGGACGCATTGTCAAGCACCTTAAATTAAACCTCAAATTTGGCAAAGTTAATTATATCTCCCATGTGGTGGCATGTCCTATCCTAACAAACCCACCCTTTTAAGTTTTTTTTTTAGTCAATTACCTTTATTTTGAATATATATTGCGGCCAATATGTTAATTATGTGTTTGTCTACGCGGCCAACTGTTTATGTTTTAAATTATAATTGGACATATAAAAAATATTATATTTTTTTTTGCATTACTAACCATCGTTTAAAACACTTTAAAACACAACGCAAAGTGATTTTTTCTTATTAGTTTTTTTGTTGTCGCTACCGACCTACAAATCATAACGAACTAAGTAGATCCAAATTTTATTCCCATTTGAATTCTTACATAAAATTAAGAAAATACAATTAATTGCATGTTATGTGATATGTTTTCGAATCATTTTCTATTATTACCCTGCTTTTGGACATTAATAAAAAAAAAAAGAGTGGTTGGATTAAAGAAACATATTTGCTTAAAACGAGTTACAATTAAGGATTAAGAATATAATAGAAAAATCAAATAAATAAAGAACAATAGTTTTGAGAAATTCCAAGATAATAAAAAAAAATCGATAAATTTCTTGAGACAAGAAAGAGTATCGTGTTTCAGATAATCTAAAATATTAAATACACATTGTTTTCACTGTCAACACTTTTTGTAACGCAGCTCGATTCATGCATCTCTATTACCATGTATAAGTTCCTTTTTAATCCAGCTATATAAGCGAGTGATCAAGGCAGAAATATTTAATCATGCCCTCCTTTTCCTTTTCCTTCGACGACAAAATGCCCAAATATTGAAGCCATGTTTTGGCTTATATATCCCACCTTCCATGTTATGAATTGACAGGGATAGAGTTTGCGTTTGAAAAGGTCAACAAAAGGGAATGAACATAAAATTCACGAGGAACCCCTTCTACGATTAAAATTAAATAAAAAAAGGAAACCAAACTAAATCGCCGCCTGTAATCAAAGAAGTGAGAAGGATGTTTTTTTTTTTATAATATTGTGGACACATTTGTGTGTATGAACATGGTTGTTCAGATCAGCTTGCGTGCACCTCGACTAATATATATTTTTATATATTATTCATTGGTGTGCAGTCATTTTTAAGAATCAAATTGTAAGGAAGAACCCATCAAAATAAAATTTATTAACGAGCACATACTTTAACCATCTAGTAGGTGGTGCAATGGTAAAAACTTGGAGCTTAGTAGCTTGTCCTCCATGTTGTCTCAAGTTTGACCCTGTGGTTGCTAAATGATGGCCACTAGAAACTTACATAGTCGTTAATTTCAGGACCCGTGGGATTAGTCGAGGTGCATGCAAGCTGACCCGAACATCCATGTTAATAAAAAAAAATATTCAAAAAAAAAATGTTTGTGAAAGGATGGTTTTTTTATTTCATATTTGGGCTATTTCTTGGAAGCTATAAAATATAGATAGCAACAAGACGAGTGCTAATAGTGCTCCCCTCTTCTCAAATGCTAATTTGTTGATACGCTGTTTTCATTAGTTGTTTCAACTCCTGTCAAGCATTAAGATAACGTTTATTTATTATCTCATAACAGATAAAAAAAATAAAAATAAAAATATATTTAGTTAAAAAGACACGAACAAAAATAAAAATAGTTATAAAAATATTTTATATTTAATCTTTATTGTTCTTAATGTCTCAATTTTTTTTTAATCTCAAAATAGTAACCAAACTATGCTAAAATAACACATCTACTATTAATGAAACGAGTACACTAATTAAAAGTTGGAATAAGTAAAGCATTATCTAATCGGCTGGCTAAGGAAATTAAATGGCCGTAAGCCTAGCTGATAGCTCAACAATAACCACCTCTATGCGTGCACAAAACGATATGGATAGGCTTGTATTAGGGATAGTAGCCTCAAGTTTAACATTTCTTTAAATGGTTTTTTTTTTAATATTTGAACTGAAAAATTGCATCAATATTCGAGTGCGAGAGATTTTACATTGAGAAGTTTGGGACCAAACTACTTCGGCAAGGAGAATCTCTGCACTGAATCATGGAAAGGAAACAGACAACCATGCACAGATATGGTAAAAGAACAGTGATCAAATTGGTGAAAAACAAAAAAACAGCCAAGAACAAGATAAGGAAGAGGGGCAGGAAAACCCATGTGCCTCTGAGTTTCATATAATGTAAAATGTCTAACCTGATTTTTATGGGACAAGCATTTTCATGAAATGAATATCATGTGGGGTCAAAAAGACATGAATAATCAATACATGAATTAAGTCACAGGGAGATGTGGCTTCGTGGATGTGACTGTGCACTGGTGCATTTGTCTGCTGAGATGGTGATGATACCTCTGATCCTAGGGTTTATTAATGTTGCTTCAAGTCTTTACAAATAGTTTGTTAGTGGTTAATTAATTAGCAGTAGGGCGCCACCAAGTTGCTCATGTTTCTTAACATTACACAGACATTTTGTTAATCAGGAAACAACAAACAAGATCGTCGAGGGTATCTTTAAAACCTGACAAGATCGTGCAGGTATTAAATAGTACCATTCACTGCTCTGATCCCATCTGTGATTCTATCTATCTGCTTCGAATCCCCTTCCATACCTATAGATAACGGCCCAAGTTGTTTTCCTTTCCCAATTGAACTTATACAAGGCCATTTTGTGCAGATGAAACTGACCCATCTCAAAGAAACTAGTCCAACATCCATCCTGGTTTGCCCTAGGACTAGCCTAGCTTTACAGTTGAACCTTGTGGGCTGTCAAACCTATAGTCCATTGTTTCATCCGAATTTCAGCCCTGTGAGCCTCTGAGTGTTGAATGTAGTTAAAATTTAGAACAGTAGAATACCGTCCATTGCTCTCCCCACTCTCTGCCATTAATGTCTTCATTTTCTCGACCCTCATATCTGCTTTGCAGTTGCCGCAATTTTGAATTAGCTTTCATTTATCTTACTGGTGACTTGGTTTTGTAGTTAGTGTTGAATCAGTAGGTACCCTAGCGCAAAAGAGTAGCTGTTCTTGCAGATTTTGATCTAATTCTGCATGCAAGTAAATGTGGGATCCAGGGGCTTAGTTTTAAACTTCTACTGCATTTTTTATGAATTACTGTGGACATGTATCACGATGCTAAATATCTCACTCATTTCATCAAGCGGAGGATGCCAGCCTCTGCATCATAGCAATCGGGGAGCATGCTCTATTAACTACCTGTACAATTTTACTTCAACCATTCAAACTTACTAAAGAACAGACCAAGAGAGAAGCAAAAAATAGAAAAAAGCAAAGGAAAGTTGGTGTGGATGAAACAAGATGACAGAGATTGAAATCAGATAAAAGCACTAACTTTTTGAAGGGGAGACTAAAAGAGATGTGAAGGAAGGTACAAAGCAAGCATGCATATACCATTTTCACAACCATCACAGATTCACAATGTGGAAATCACAGAATGGAGTAGTTAAATGTTGCAATAAAGCATGTACGTAAATAGAATGACCGTCCCTGGCGTGTCTAGCTACCACTTCAAAATCCAAAACGGAGAGTTCTTTGTGGCAATTGTTTAAGGTCTTAAGCATAGATCAAGTTCCACACTAGCAGAAAAATTCCACAAATGTATAGAACACTAATCAAAATAGATATTTTCAATAGCAAAACAAGCAGAAACTGAATCAAGCTATAGTTATTTCAGCCAATGGACGATGACTATTTCTACCAAGAGGAGTAAACTAATAAAAACTTTTCCACATCTTTGCGCCATCATTAAGAGAGAACAGGAAAGTAATATTTGCAATCTAATTCATCATACAATCTATTCAGACAATCAAAACAAAAGATGGTAATAGTCCTTTTTGGCTGAAGTTGTATTAAGCGCAACACGTATATACAACTCTGTGTGGCACTCAACATTCTAAGTCCTATATCCTTATTAGTATACACGATCATTATTCCCAACTTCAACATATCTTGATGCAGTAAGATCAAAAGAGCTGAAGAGCTTACAGATATTGTCTTTCCCTCTAGTTAATGAGCTTGAGAGGCAGATGGCACGAAGGCTTCCACCATGTCCATTGCATGCCCTTCAGCATTTGCCGTATTATTTGTGTTAGCTTGACAATTTACTATTGTAGGGGTATGGAAGCATGCTAAATCTGCCTGACACTGTAGATTCATTAGCCCACCAGTGGACTGCGCTCCACAATCACCTTCCTTCAAAACAGTGGTGGTGTTGCAATGGTTTTGGAATGGAAAAACACCCAACTCAGTGTCGATCTTTCCCCTCAGGTCCACCAGAATGCTTCTTAGCCTCGAAACCTCGGCTTCAAGAATTGCCTGCCGTTGTATTTTCCTCACCAGCTGCTGGTTCAACAAATGCAATTTCTTTACTTCCTCTTCTAAGTAAGCCGTATGCGCCTTCTTCTTTTCCCTATACTTTCGAACTGCTTCCCTATTTCCTGCTGGCCTTTTTCTTGAATGCTCTCTATTGTCTGGGTTATCATCTTCTTCAGAAGCAATGACTTGGGTGTGTGTGTGGTAGCATGTATGTGTATGGATTGCATCGGGGCCATGAGGGTTGCAAGTGTGAGTGTGAGTACACGTTCTCGTATTCTTCAATAATTCATCAAGAAGTGAATCCACAGACCCAGAACACTGCAAACTTCCAGAAGTACCGGGATCCGGTAACAAAACATGATCCGAAAGCTCTACCTCCCCATCATCCATTCTATAATCTTTCATTCATTCCTCCAAACAACATGTACTTTCAGTCAGACACCTCAAAAAATAGGAAATCAGCAAGACCAAAATATCCAACTTTTCTTTGATCAATCACCTCTACTGCTCTAACAAAGCAATAAACCTAACGCAAAATCGAACAACTTAAGCTTATAATAAACTAAAACCACCAACTTGTAACATAAAAGCGGGATTGCAATTTGCATGATTACTACCACCTTAAGAATATATGCAAAGGCAGAGTCCATACACAGAACATAACATTATAGCTTTCCACAACCTAAATTGTCATAGTCACCAAAAAATTGAACAACCCTTTTAACATTCAAACCAATACGCAGAATCAAACCCCAAACTCAGTAAAAAACTTTGGAGGGTGAATTCAACCCAACGAAAAAAGTAGCTTTCTTTCACCAATTTAAAGAAAACCCAGATGGAGATTCTTTACAAGAATATAAAATAAAGCATAAAGAAAAGATATTGACATTGAAATCATTCAACAACAGAAGAGAATCCAATAATCTTAAGCTTCAAATGGACAAGTGGTAGCACATAAAGAACATGATTTTACAGTGCAAGAATATCAATAAAAGCAAGAAACTGTGTTAGAGAGAGATGGAGAGTTATTACCTGATCTAAGTGAAGATTCCGAGAGTAACAAGAAGCATTTCTCATGTTCTTCTCCATGCTTCCATTTTGTTTGTCAACTTGTGTAGAATTTGTCTAACGGCAAATAGTTTTTTCCCACTTTGTCCATTCATTGGTTGATTGACAACTGCCCTGTTATCTTGTGGACACAAATTGAGCTGCACAAACATAAAGAATTGAGAAATGTAATGAATTTCAAAGAATGTTGAGATTGATGGATAGTTTGGTGTCATTTTCGTTGTAACAACAATTTTCGATTTATTTTTTCCATTCCCAAAGTCATTGCTCCTTACTTAATATTTTAGAGAGCTACATTATATATTCAGCAATTTGTGATTCTTGCATGTATTCCCATTTTCCCTCGAGTTATTAAAAAAATAATAAATGTGAATAAGAAATATTTCATAAATACATCAACAATTTAGATATTTTATTATTCTACTGTAATTTAGATATTTTATTATTCTACTATAATGAATGTTTTTAAATAATTAACGTATTAAGAGAAATTAAATTCTTTATAATTTTAAAGACACATTCAAAGTGTTTGTTTGGTAATGGTATTCAAACTATTTTTTTAACTATTTTATTTGAAAAAATATCAAATTGATTTTTTAAATGTTTTTTTGATGATTTTAATGTTTTCTGATTTTAAAAATAAAAAATTATAAAAATACATACATTTTTAATTGAAAAACATTGTACACCGCATTATTAAACACATCAAATATAAATATCAACACGAATTTTGAAATTTAATTAAGAAAAGACTTTGTCTCTGTTAAAAAATAATCCAAAAAACTATATATATATATATATATATATATATATATATATATATATATATATATATATATATATATATATCCCAATTTTATCTGGAAAGAAAGAAAAATTGCCAATCCAGTTAAAAAAGGTTATCTGAGTATGTGAGTAATTTTTTTTTATATGTAAAAAGAAGCTGATCATAGCTTTAATTTGGTGTTGTTATCGGAGATTATTTTCCTTATATTCACTTAACTTTTATTTTCATCTCAATCTGATATTTCATAGCAGCTTAGTTAACAAGATTTATTAGCAAATATCCCAAATTTTATTGGAGAATTTTTGTTAAGTTTAATTACAATAAATCTCTTGGGATTTAGTGTTATTTCAATCAATTCCTAAACTTTTATAGTATTTAAGGCCTGAATTAACCCTGCTGTTGAAGAAGAATCAAGATAGGCGAATTCTTTCTATCAAACCATTTCTAGAATAAATAGTCGATTGCAAAAAATAAAATAAAATTTAGGGAGTTAATTGAAAAAAACTTTAGAAGAACAGATCACAATGATTTTCTTTTAGGTAGTTAGTTGTTAATTACTCAAGAATCTAGAGGCAGATAGTAGTTTTGTTATCTTATTTTATCAAGAAAAGTATGAAAATGGCCACTCTACAATGATTCCCAAATGGTCCATTGGCTCAAAACATGTCATCCATGGGCTTGGTGTCGACAGAGATGGGTATAGTGGGAAAGGGACCTCAGTCCCCCGAAGCATGAAAATGCAAAACAGTCTCAATCTCGAGTACAAGAGACCAGAGATCCATCCTTGTTGATTTAAATCTAAGAAAACAAGCATGAGGGTAATTTGTGGAGATCATCATGGACAGATTTCTATCATTTTATCTTCCACTACTAAAAAATATAGTAATTAGCAACTAACTATTCCATTACAAATAACATTAAAATCCGTTGCTAAAACAATTTAGTAACGGAATCAGCAATGACAAATATCAAATGTAGATTTGTCATTGTTGATTTTTTAGCAACAGATTTGTTCGTTGCTGATTTTGCAGCAACGAAAATTCCGTTGCTTACAATCAGCAACGGATTTTCCGTTGCTAAAATTAGCAACGGAAAATCCGTTGCTGGTTTTGTGAATCAGCAACGGATTATCCGTTGCTGATTGATGAATATTTACAATCAGCAACGGATAATCCGTTG
>Ga0307510_10000628_pt1 | contig 35797 bp, 31 predicted proteins | sample 12_EM_MG_FD_207224 | JGI IMG/M metagenome (GOLD analysis project Ga0307510, IMG submission 207224) | Populus trichocarpa ectomycorrhiza microbial communities from riparian zone in the Pacific Northwest, United States - 12_EM | ecosystem: Host-associated > Plants > Roots > Unclassified | place...
CGCCGACTGGATCGACGAACCGACCCGTCCCCGGCGGGCACCCAGCCACTTCCACGCCCTCTGCACCGCCCCCAGCTGACCCCGGCAAGATCGCCAACAGAGTCCCGGTATTGACCCTAGTTCAACCCTAGTCCCGGGGCTCGACCAAGTTGTTGCGATAGGCGTAGCCGACGGCCTGGGCACGGTCGGCTACGCCGATCTTGGTGAAGATACGGTTGATGTGCGTCTTCACCGTGGCCGGGCTGACGACGAGCCGGGCACAGATCTCCGCGTTGGACAGACCCCGGGCGATGAGGGTGAGTACCTGGGTCTCGCGCGGGGTCAGAACGTCGGAAGGTGCGGGAGTTTGCGGCGTGTGGGCCTGTTTTCGCTGCGCGGCGGGCGGTGCGACCTCGCTGGTCTGCACGGCCGCGACCAGGCGGGCCTGTACCTCAGGATCGAGCCAGATACGGCCTTCGTGGACGCTGCGGATGGCGTCCTCGATCGCGTCGTCGTCGGCGTCCTTGGTGAGATAGCCCCGCGCTCCCGCCTGCAGTGCCGGGAAGACGGAGTCGTCGTCGGCGTAGGTGGTCAGCACGAGTACCTTGCAGCCGGGTACCTGCTCACGCAGTGTCGCAGTGGCCGCGACACCGTTGAGGACCGGCATGTTCAGGTCCATCAGTACTACGTCCGGGGCCTGTTGTCCGGCGAGCAGCACCGCCTCCGCACCGTCACGGGCTGCGCCGACCACCTCGATGCCGTCCAGCATGTCGATCAGCAAGACCAGGCCCTTGCGGACGATCTGCTGATCGTCCGCGACCAGTACTTTGATCTTCTCGCCGTCAGATGCCGTTTCGCCGGGCTCCGTCACGCGGGTATCTCCATCCGTACTTCCCATCCGTGCGCTGTCGGCCCCGCGTGCATGGTGCCACCGACCCCGGTCACGCGTTCGCGCATGCCGGTCAGCCCCAGGCCGGAGCCTTCGACCAGTGCCGCCCGGACCGGTCCCGGCCCGGTCCGGCGGTCTTCGACTGTCAGGATTGTGGCACTGGGCTCATAGACGAGCGTCACCGTGGCCTGCGCGTCGCGTGCGTAACGGACCGTATTGGTCAACGCCTCCTGCACACCGCGGTACAGGGCTTCACCAACGTCGGGCCGCAGCTCCCGGTGCGGCCCGATCACGGACAGTGCCACGTCGAGCTCCAGGTCCACCCGATAGCGTTTGACCAGTTCGGGCAGCCGCTCAAGAGAGGGCACGCGCTCGCCGCGCAGCGCCCGCACAGCCCGGCGCGCATCGGCCACACCTTCCTTGACCAGCTCACCGGCCCGGTCCAGCAGCCCCCGCAGATCCCCGCTCGCCTGGTCGCGCCGGGCCATCCGCCGGGCGGCCTGTATCTGCACGGCCAGTCCGGACAGGGTATGGGCGAGCACGTCGTGCAGATCCTGGGCGATCCGGGTGCGTTCGGCCAGCGCCGCCGCCTCGGTCTCCGCCTCCCGGGCGTCCTCGAGCTGAGCCAGCAGCACGGTGACGGCCACCTCGTTGATGATCGACTGCCGCACCACGATGCCCACGACGGCCAGAAGGACGCCGAACAGGACCTGATGCAGGAAGTTGTCGGTACCGCCGTCCAACCCGGCGGCCGCCGCGCCGGTCAGACAGCCCATGACGACGACCGCGAGCACGGTGGCCGCCCGTCGCTCCAGGATGAGGAAGGCCATCAGGACCACGACGGACGGTGGCAGGGTGGACATCGAGCCGGGCTGCAGGATGCCCAGAGCAAACCCGAAGCCGTCCACCAGCACGCAGAACACCAGGCAGCGGGCAGGGCGACCGGTGAGGGGCCACAGGTTCGACGCGACCGCGGCCACGGGCAGCAGACAGCCGACGAGCACCAGGGTGACTGCCAGGTGCCTGCCTCTGACGCCGGGGGCGGGGGAAGCGTGCAGGGACTGGACGGCGATGGCGGCCATGACCCCCCACAACACGGGCTGCATACGCCGGCCCCTGCCTTCGCGTCGCTCCCGGGCACTGGCAAGAGCCACGGCCAGCCGTGGACTGACCTGGCCCGTCGGCTGAAGTGTGTCCGTCACTTCTGAAGAATAGATGCACGCTGCGCCGCTGATCGCAAACCCCGGCCCGGGCCCGCGAACGCGGAACCGGGCCAGGGGCGGAATGTGTTGCGAGCGGCGGTCTGCTGGGTGCCACGCTTCAGGCCACGGCGGGGGCGGCAAGGGGGGAGGTAAGCCGGTAGGCCCGGACGCGCACCACCACCAGGCGGCACACCACCTGAGTGACGGCCATCAGCAGCAGCGCGGCGGTCCAGGCGGCGGTGCCGGTGATCAGGTTGTCGCGGCTGAACTGCGCAATGCTGTGAGCGCCGCTGTGCTCGGCCCAGTACACGAAAGCCGAGCGCGCGCCCATGCCCAGCACCCACAGAAGGGCGGCCAGCCACCCGGCTTTGGAGTACGCGGCGCCGTCCTCGGTCACGCTGACGCGGGTGGCCAGTCCACTGGCCAGTCCGAGCACTATGCCCATCGTGACGCCGAAGAGGTCCAGCTGGACATCGTGGCCCTGGGTCGGGAAGGAATGAAGGTAGTGCGCGGCCGCGGCACTGATGGACACCAGCGGCAGCAGGAGCGAGCGGGGCGTCAGACGGCCGCCGCGCATCTGCGGAATCACCAGAAGGATCAGGGCGGCGGAGATGAGGTAGTCAGTCGTCGTCATGGGGAAGAGCTTGCCGCCCGCGGCGCCGCACGGCCTCGGCCCGTGGGTTGACTCCTGGTTTGATACCTGGCGTCAACCCACGGGTTGACGCACGAGACCGCCCGGGTACGTCAGCCCGTGGCCGAGCGGGTAGAGCTCGCGGGCCGGGTCGTCCGCCCGTGGCATCGAGTGTAGGTTCTCGCGGGAACGGTCAGCGCCGCGACCCCGCCTCGCGCGTCAGGTGATGCTGGCAGGGAGGCTCCGGACGGGGCTGCGCTGGGTGCTGTTGTCGGTGCGCCGGTCCAGCTCGGTACAGAGTTCGTGGATGACCTGGGCATAGACGGCGACGCGCTCGTGAAGCCGGTCGTTGTCCTCCCGCAGTGCGCGGGCGGTGGCTTCGGCGTCTACTGCCCGGGCGTGCAGATGCTGGAACGCGAGTGGGATGTCGTTCGCCTCGGGCTTTCTGCGGGTGAACTCTTCTTTCAGGTCAACGTGCTTGTGCGTGAGGACCCAGCGCTTGACGCCTGCCTCGGCGGCGAGTTGCAGCGTGGTAAGCGCACCCGTGGACCGGGTGGGACGACCGTCGAGCAGCCGCTGGATCGCCGCGGTGATGGCGTCGCGTTCGGCGTCGCGGTCAGTGGCCATCGTTGGGTTCTCCGGTGTGGTCGTGGGCGGTGGCGATGCGTTCCAGGCGGTCGAGCTCGTGCTGCTCGCGGGCGTGTCGGAAGGCGGGAGCCAGCGGGTCATTGACGAGCGGCCGTAGCCGCTCGATCTGGACGTGTACGTGTTCGATGTCGCGGTCGGTCCGCGCGATGTTGACGCAGTTCGGGCGGCAGTCGTCGAGGTCGGGGGTGCGGCGGGTGCCGTCCTCCTCACTGCGCAGGCGGCAGGCTGCTCGTTTCGGGTCCAGGACGCAGGTCATGCCCTTGCCGGGGAAGATCTGCAAGTCGGGGTTGGTGAGCATGGCGTTGGCGTGCCGCTTGGTGCGCAGGACCCGGCCGGCGAAGCGGGTGGCGGCCTGGACGCGGTGCCGGTAGGTCTCGGCTGCCGGGCCGCTGACCTGCTCGCCTTCTCGCAGGCGCTGGTGTGCGTCGGCGAGGGTGTCCAGCCGGGCCAGCCAGTCCTCGAACGCGAGGTCGTCGGGGAAGCCCGAGGCGTAGCTTCCGGCGTAGCCGAGGGTCATCTGGACGCGGAGATGCCCGTACTGGATCGCGGCGGCGACCAGGCCCCGCGGCCGGCGGACGATGAACCAGGCCAGGGTGCGGCGCAGGCGAGCGGAGTAGATGACCGGGTGGACCGGGTCGGGCGGGATGCGGTCGCCGCGGCCGTACTCGGTGCAGTAGGTCTCAACCCAAGCCAGGAACTCGGCGATGTCGTGGTTGATCCGGGTCTCCGACCGGGAGCCCCCGACCCGGCTGCGCAGGATGGTCGCGCCGTCGCGGCCATCGGTGAACAACGTCGATGGCCCCGGCGAAGAGGATCTGATTCATCGGACGGCTGTCTCCCCCTCGGCTGCGTTCCCGCACGGGGCCGCCTCACCGGTATCGCCGGCCACCCCAGATCCCACCCTATGCAGACGCGCAATCGCCGTAAGTTGACGGGTAGTTGACACAGACGATCACGCTGACGGCCCTGAACCCGCAGCGTCGAGGATGCCCATCCGGTCGAGCACCCGCATGGTCGTACCGCGGAAATCGACAAGGTGGCCGCCGGGGCGCACCTCCTGGGCCCGTTCGACGATCGTCGTTCGCAGACCGTGACGGTGCAGCCAGTACGCCAGAGCCGGCCCGGCAACGCTTGCCCCTGATATCAGCAGATTCGTGGTGTCCCGCATGATCACCAGTGTGGTAGGCGAATACCCAGTCGCCGGTGATTTCGAGCGGATCATGGCACGCCGTGCATCAACCGTGCCCGAAAGTCCTCGGCTTTCATGGTTCGCCGCACTTTTGACTTCCGTGGCACACCCGGCCCGCCGGGTCTGCTCTACGAGCGTGAGCAGATGGGCGTAGTCGCGACGCCTTACCCGTCCGTGAAGTGCGCGAGCGTGGTGATGACGCGTTCGGCGATGTCCGGCGGCCAGGGGAACGAGGGGGCAGCCGCACGCTGGTGGGCGAGTCCGTGCAGGCCGAGCCACAACGCGACCGCGTCGGCGGACACGTCGGTGCTGGTCGCGCAGCCGGCGGTGACGCAGCCCTGGAGGGCTTCGGTGAGTCGCCGCATGCTCGCCCGGCCGAGCGTGCCCACGTCCTCCCCGGTCACAGAGCTCTCGTTCAGACCGGGCAGCCAGACTCCCCCGAACATCGTGCGGTAGCGGCCGGGATGGGCCAGCGCGAACTCCAGGTAACTCCGGCACAGCGCGATGAGCCGCTCACGCGGTGCGTCACCCGCGGTGTCCACGGCGGTGCGCAACTGTTCGTCCAGCTCGGTGAAAGCGCTGCGCACCACGGCCAGCACGATGGCGGGCTGGTCGGGGAAGTGACGGTAGATCGAGGGGGCGGCGATTCCGACACGGCGAGCGACGGAGCGCAGGGTGATGGCGCTCTCGTCACCGGTCTCGTCGAGCAGGTCGACCGCTGCCGCCACGATCTCGTGACGCAGTCGATCGCCCTCCCCGCGGCGGTTGCGGACGCGGACGCGAGTCGCTGACGTGTCGTCTCCCATGCCGTTACCTTACATACAAAAACTTACGGCCGTTGCCCTTACGCCGAAGAAGCTGACACTTGCGGCCTTACGAAGGTCAGCCGTCAGCTGCCGAGTCCGGGATGGTCCCTGAGCTGTCTGCGGGAGGTGATACCGAGCTTGCGGAATATGTTGCGCAGATGCGCGTCGATGGTGCGCGGGCTGAGGAACAGCCGGGCGGCGACCTCCTTGGACGTCGCACCGGTGGCGACCAGCCGTGCGATGTACACCTCCTGCGCGGTGAGTTGGTCGTAGGCGGGCCCGGACCGGCCGCGGGCCTTTTCTCCGGTGGCACGCAGTTCGTCCGCGGCCCGCCGGGCGAACGCCTCGATGCCCGCCTCGGACAGCAACTCGTGGGCGGTACGCAGGTGCAGGCGGCAGTCGCGCCTGCGGCCCTCGCGCCGCAGCCATTCCCCGTACAGGAGGTGGGCCCTGGCCCGGTACGGGACCATGGGGCTCTTCTCCAGGTGCTCGACGGCCTCCCGGTAGTGGTCCTCGACTCCGGTCACCAGCCCTCGTGCGTACGCCGCTATGCCCAGGCCCGAGGCGGTTCCGCTCGCGTCGGTGCGCTCGGTCAGCGATTCCAGGGCCCTGGCGGCTTCGTCGTGCTCGCCGCAGCGGACGGCCGCCTCCACCAGCTCGGGGAGGGAGAAGCCCGCGAGGAAGAGGTCGCCCTGCGCGGCAGCCTGCCGGGCCGCGTCCAGGGCGGCCGGATAGTCGCCCAGGCCGTTGTGCAGCACGGCCGCCGTCACCTGGGTGTTGGCGATCAGTTGCCCCGAGCCGCGCACGGTCGCCGCCGCGGTGACCGTCTCGAACAGCTCCAGGGCCTCCTGGCGGCGGCCACGCATCGCGACCAGCTGCAGCCGGTGATACGTCACCGGGGGGCCGCCGGTCGCGTCGGTGATCGCCTCCTCCTCGGCGATCGCCGCCATCGCCTGTCCCAACTCGCCGGACAGCACGGCGCAGGACGCCATCTGGGCGAGGCCGAGGCGCAGCAGGAGCGGCGAACCGGACTCACGGCCGGTCTTCATCAGCCACTCGCTGATGGCCCTGAGGGCGTGCGGGTCCCACAGTTCGCCCGCGAGCATGACGGCGAGTCCGGGCCGCCGGGTCCACAGCGGAGCGTCATCGCCGTCGAGAACGCTTCGTATCAGCGGAACCGCGGCCCGGTGTCCGTCCGCGGCCAGCCGGATCAACGCGTCCAGGACATCCGGGCAACGCGGCGCCGGCGCCGCGGCCCGTGCCGCCGCCAGGACCATGTCCATCACACCGGTCGCCCGGCCGACGACCAGGCTCATTTCGAGCGCGTCCAGGAAGCACTCGCGGGACCGTTCCGGGTCCGGCTCCGCGAGCCGCTGGGCGGCGCGCAGCATGAACATCGGGCCGTTGCCGTCGGTGGTGCGTACGAAGGCGATCTGTCCACGCAGCAGATCGACCCTGGCGTGCTGGAGTTCGTCCAGTGCCGCGTTCTCGACGGTCGCCAGGAGTTGTGCCGCGCTGTCGTCGAGGCCCGCGTCGAGCTTCGCCTGCACGGCCGTGAGCGTGCGTTCGGTCCGGCTGCCGGCGTCCAGCGACAGTTCAGCCGCGCGTTCGAGGAAGGCCGCCGCGGCCACCGCGCCGCCGCGCGACCGGGCTCGTAGCGCGGAACGCTCCAGCTCGGCGGCGACGTCCTCGTCCGGTCCCGTACCGGCCTGGGCGCGGTGCCAGGCGCGCCGGTCGGGGTCCGCGACCGGGTCGGTGACCTCGGCCAGCACCCGGTGGGCGGTACGGCGCTGTTCCGCCTCGGCGGCCCGGTAGACCGCGGAGCGGGCCAGCGGGTGGCAGAAGCGGACGCGGGTGGAGAACTCGACAAGACCGGTGGCGGCCGCGGCCGCACCGGACGCCGTGAGGTCGAGGTCCAGTTGCCGCGCGGCGGCCCACAGCAGGCCGGGATCTCCGGTCGGGTCGGCGCTCGCGACGGTCAGCAACAGCCGCGCCGCATCGGGCAGGTCGGCCAGCCTGGCCTGGAAACCGCACTCGATCCGGGTCGGCACCGACGACGTGTCCGGCGGGGCGAACCCGCCGGCTCTGGGCAGTTCGAGCAGCGCCAGGGGGTTTCCGCGTGCCTCGGCCATGATCCGCTGCCGTATCTGGTCGTCGAGCGTCATATGACTCTTCGCCGCCAGTAGCGTCCGTGCGTCGGTGTCGCTCAGCCCGGCGACGAACAGGCCGGGCAGCTCGTCCAGTTGGCCCGCCGCGTGGTTCGGCCGGGCCGCGAACATCATGGCGACGGGTTCGCAGGTGACGCGCCGGGCGAGGAAGGTCAGCACCTTCGACGACGCCGCGTCCAGCCATTGGGCGTCGTCGATCAGGCACAACAGCGGGCGTTCGCGGGCCGCGCAGGACAGCAGCTCCAAGGTCGCCACACCGATGCGGAACACGTCTGGCGCGCCCGTGACGATTCCGAACGCGTTCCGCAGGGCCTCGCGGTGCCGGTCGGGCAGTTCGTCGAGATGCGGCAGCATCGGCAGGCACAGCTGGTGGAGGGCGGCGAACGGCAACTCCCTCTCGTACTGCGACCCGCACGCCTGCACGGTCCGGAACCCGGAGGCCGCCTCCCGGGCGTGGTCCAGCAGTGCGCTCTTGCCGATGCCCGCCTCGCCCCGCAGGACCAGTGCCCCGCCCCGGCCCGCGCGCGCGGCGCCGGCCAGCTCGTCGATCCGCCTGATCTCAGCCTGCCTGCCGACGAGTTGACCGGGAGAGTGGGCCGACGTCATGCCGCCTACCGTAGGCGACTGCCGTCACTCGGGCAGGTGATCCGCCGAGTAGGGCGTGCTGACGCCGGTGTGGGCGAGGTGCATCTCCCAGCCATCCGTCGTCGCGTCGGCGGCTATCGCCCATGCGGCGCCGGCCGCCGCCTCGTAGGCGTACTTCACCGACGCGAGGACGCGCGCGTCGGTACAAGTCTGGCCACTCGACCACGTCGTCACCGAAAGAGAGCTCGATGACCCCGGAGCAGTTCGCGGAGGCGCTGGAGATCCTGCATGAGCAGGGCCGGACCATCCCCGTGATGAAGTTCTCCTTCATCGGCCGCGAGTACGGCGGCGCATTCGACTGGAACGCGTTCTTCGTCCTGGAGGCCCTGAACGCTTGCTTCGAGGCGTACGACGTCACGGACGATCCCGACCCCGAGTTCGGCACCAAGGTCGCGGAGCTGCAGAGGCGCCACTTCGAGACCGACCCGGAACTCGTGCGACACCGTTCGCCCTGTCGGAGCGCTCTGGGAGGATGAGCCACATGGACGAGGAAGCCCAGCTGATTCTTCGCGTCCAGGATGAGCCTGGGGCGGTCGCGTGGTGGGACCGTCCGGGCTTCACCAAGCATGTGAAAAGTTGTGTGGTCGCGCTTCTGCTTTCTCCGCTGCTGCTTGTATCCGGGTGCAAAGGAACCCTCAGGGAGCAGTACGAGAAGGGCTACCGCTTCGGCCAAGAGGGGCCTGCGGGACATCTCGGTGATCCCACTTCTTTCGACAGAACCGGCGCGGCAAAGTCGGAGTGCTCCGAACACGCAGACGCTCTGGGAGTGAAAACTTCCGAGAAGTGGATGGCAGGCTGCATCGACGGTGCTCTGGGCCGCCCCGCCGATCCACCAAAATCTCGCTAGTTCCGCATCAGGCGACATTCGCCCTGCCGACCACCTCGCGCCATGAAATCGGCCGACTTGGTCAGGCCCAGGTCGAACACGGCAGGCCGTGCTCGGCCGGCCTGGACTTCGCGATCTTCTTGAGGTGAAGGTGACCTCGACGATCTTCGCCACCGGCACGCTCTGGGCGAACAGCAGGACCACCTGGGCACACCGTCAGGTCACTACCGACCGGTTCCCCGGCGGATGATCCGACGCAGCCGTCCGCCGTCGGCATCGTCGATCTCGCGTACACGTACTCGCTCTGCCACCCGGACGGGGTGACGGCCACCCGTCGCCCGGCACAGCACCGCGACGGCGCGTCACATCACAACAGGGCAAACGTCGCCTGCTACGGCACTGGTAGCGCTGGGGCCCTCCGCCGGAGGTCGCCGGCAGCGGGGCCGAGGGTCCGGCGGGAGGAGGCCAGCCGGGGAGTGCGTGGTGGCCTCCACCCCATCGCCTTACATCGTGAAGTCTGTCGGCGCACCTCCTTGCCACACATGAACTAACGTACGTAGCCTTACGGCCGTAAATACACGGTCGAAACCCTAGGGGCATGCTATGAACAGCACCGTCGCCACCTCCGTCACCGAGATAGTCCTGCCCGGCACCGTCGAGCCGGACGGCCTGGAGCTGCGCACCTGGGACCTCCCGGCCCCCGCCGAGGGCCAGGTCGTCCTGCCGATGGACGCGACCGGCGTGTCGTTCGCCGAGCAGCAGATGCGGCGCGGCGCGTACTACGACCAGCCGCCGTTCCCCTTCGTGCCCGGCTACGACCTGGTCGGCACCGTCACAGCGGTCGGCCCGGAGGCGCACGCCGCGCTCGTCGGACACCGGTTCGCCGCGGTCACCAAGACCGGCGCGTGGACGAGCCACCTCCTCATCGACGCCGCAGACCTGATGCCCGTACCGGACGAGGTGGACGCGGCCGCCGCGGAGACCGTGCTCGTCAACGGCATCACCGCCTGGCAGATGCTGCACCGCGTCGCCAAGGTCCGCACCGGCGGAACGATCGTCGTGCTGGGCGCCAACGGCGGCGTCGGCTCCACGCTCGCGCAACTGGCCCGCCACGCCGGGATCACCGTGATCGGCACGACATCGGCACGGCACCACGCGACCGTACGCGCGCCCTGCACGACCCCGGTCGACTACCGCGACCCGCACATGTACGACCGGATCCGCGAACTCGCCCCCGACGGCGTGGACGCGGTCTTCGATCACGTCGGCGGCGCCGGAATCGAACAGTCGTGGCAACTACTGCGCCGCGGCGGAGTCCTGGTCTCCTACGGCAGTGCGGCCACCAAGGACAACGAGGGCGACTCCCAGCTGCCGGTACTCAAACTGTTCGCGCGACTCACCGCCCTGGAACTCCCTGCCCCACGGCAAGAGCGCACAGTTCTACAACTTCTGGGCCGACAAGCGCCGCTGCCGCACGTCCTGGCCGCAGCGGATGAACGAGGACCTCACCCAGGTGCTGCGCCTGGTGGCCGACGGCGCCCTCACCCCGCAGATCGCCGCGAAGATCCCGTTGCCGGACGCCGCCTCGGCACTGACGCTCGCCGAGTCCCGCACCGCCGCCGGCAAGATCATCATCGTCCCTGAAGCGTGACCCCCGTGAGCGCCGCCGCCGATTCGCTCCGCGGGCTGTGCCGATATGCGGCTCCGCCGCGGGGCCGCGATGGGCCGTCGATCGTCTGCGGGTCCGTCGTGGCTGGTAGCTCCCCCACTCTCGGCTGCTCCCCCACTCTCGGCTTCGCTCAAGCGGGGGGACCCCCATCGCGGCGGAGCCGCACACCGATACAGCCCCGCGCCCCTTCGGGCGCTGCCGAACCGCAGCCGACTTCACCACGGCCGCTCACGGACTGTCCGGCCGACTTGAGGCCGCCGCGCACGATGCCGACGCCGCCGACCAGCGCTTGTACGCCGCCTGCCACGCCCATCCCGGCTCCCGACCCTCGCCTGCGCCGGATGCTCGCCCAGCACCGGCCCCTCCGCCGACGCGGTCGCTCTCCGACTCAGCCCGCGACGGACTCGCTCACCAACGCACCGTTTGTCCTCGTCCTCCCTGGCCCGTCGACGTCGAGGTCGTACGACATGGCGGCGTGGCGGCACCCCTCGGTCGCACACCGGCCCCACCGGGACCCGCCCGAACCACGCGCCCACACACCGGGCCACGCCCAGTGAACTCACGCACCTTCTGACGCCCCGCCCCACGACTCCGCAAGCATGTGCCATGTCCATCAACACCACCGTCCCGCCGGCCACCACCGGCCGCCCGGCCGCAGCACGCCTCCCAGGCGATGTCGACAACCGCGCGACCTACATCAGCTTCGGGCTGGCCTACGTGTTCGGCCACGGCTCCGCCGCCCTCTCCAAGGGCGACGGCCCCCTGCTCCACCTGCCCGGCTGGCTGCCCATGACCCTCCTCGGTACCGGGCTCACCGTCAGCACCATCCAGGGCACCGTCGCCGCCCTGCGCGCGCAGCGCACCGCCACCGAGCCCGACGACGTTCTCTCCGGCAAGCTCCTCGGCGTGGCCTGGATCACCGCCTTCGCCGCGCTGTTCCTCGCCATCACGGGCCTGGCCTCCACCCTGGACATGCCCGACCCACAGTCCCTGCTCTGGCCCACCGGCTCCGGCTTCGTCGTCGGCCTGCTCTACATCGCCGAAGGCGCCCAACACCGCAACCTCCTCCACTACGGCCTCGGTACCTGGCTCGCCCTGGCCTCCAGCACGGCAGTCCTCGTCGGCAGCCCCGGCTTCTACTGGGTCCTCACCCTCGCCGGCGGGAGCGCCTACGCCGTCGCTGCGATCCTCGAACGCCGCCGCCTCAGCTCCCTCTCGGAGCACCCCCAGAACTCCCGGCGCTGAAACCGCACCGACGCTCCGCGACGGCCACTTTCCACGGCCACGCTCCGCCTGCCCCGCCCTCGCAGGCCGACGAAACCCGCGGGGACACACCCAGCCGACAGCGCTCCGGCCACCCAGCCACCCGGCCGTTCGATCCCGATCACCCACCGCGAGAGCAACACCGTGCCCATCGACGGTCCCTCGCCCCTGCCCGGTCGGCCGGCCCCGGCGCCGGCCCCGAACGCTCGTGCGCGCCACCGCGGTCACGGCCTCACTCGCAACCGTCAGCATCCTCGCTAGCACCGGCCCAGCCCAGGCCACCCCGCCCTGACCGGAGCCGCCCACCACACCGGCACGCTCCAGTGCCAGGGGAAGGGCGTCGACCCCGCCGCCCTCATCCGCTACCGGTCATGGCAGGCACCGGTGCTCTCCATCAAGCGGCTCGCCCCCCGTCCTCTCCGGAGGAGCTCGCGGTTCCAGTGGAGGAACCCGACGCCCGCCACTCCCACCACCACCCTGGAAATCACCTCCACCGTCCAGCAGTTGGACCGCGATTCCCGCGTACGGACCGAGGAAACCTGGACCGGCGCCCAGGTCGAAGCGGACGTTCCCACCGCGACAGCGCTCCTCGGCGCCGGACTCGAACAGTGGCTCGGCGAGTTGAAGGCCACCGCGGAAACCCACAGCGGCAGACCGCGCACCTGAACCACCGGCACACCGACGGCGTCGAGCTACGCAGTTTTCGCCGACGCGACGGCGGGACGCCCGCCAGCACGATCGACACCAGCAGTACAGGACCACTGAGGAAGAGACCGACTCGATGACATCACGACACAAACTCATGCAGGGCATCGCTGTCGCCGCGGTCGCCACGGCGACGACGCTGTCCGCGCCGTCCGTGGCAGCGGCGCACCAGGCGCAGCCCGGTGCCGGGACCTACCAGGAATGCCGGGGCGTGACCGTCGACAAGAACGCACCGGTCATCAGCCGGGCAAGCGTCCTCATCAAGGCGCCGCTGAGGACGGTCTGGGAACTGCACACCGACATCGACGCATGGGCCACCTGGATACCGGAGATCACCCCGGCGCGGAAGAAGACGCCGGGACCGCTACGACCGGGCTCGGTCTTCGAATGGTCCCCCCAGAACATGAAGGTCACCTCGACGGTCGCCTCGGTCCAACGGCTGCGGTGCACCGCATGGGCCGCGCCCGTGAACGGCATCGACGGCGTGCACCTGTTCACCTTCAAGCCGGTCAAGGGCGGTGTGCTCGCCACCACCGAGGAATCCTGGGCAGGCACCCCTGTCGAAGCCGACATCCCCGGTAACCAGGCCGCCCTCGATGCCGGGCTCAACGACTGGGTGAACCGGCTCAAGAACACCGCCGAGACGAAGGCCGGCTGCACCGACCACAGGGGCAAGTGACACGTCCAGGCTGCAACCCAGGTCACTGAAGAACTCCAGGGCAAACCGCGCCTCGGCCCAAGTCGGCCTGGCCTGTAGTGCGTAGGCACCAGGACATGTGAGCGGCTGGTCCGGCTGCACCAGGGGAGGACGGCGACGGGGAACGATGCCCGGCCGGGGCGCCGGAGGGAATTGTGGGAGGCGCGTGAATCTCGCGCATTTCCCTTGCCCAACGGCGTCTGGAGTGATCAACAAGTGGCGACAATTCTCTACCGGATCGGACGGTGGGCCTTCCGGCGGCGCCGGCGCGTGCTTCGTCTGTGGCTGGGTGTCCTGCTGCTGGCCGTGGTCGGCGCCGCCGTGGCGCCTGCCGCGGAGGAAGAGGACCTCTCCATGCCCGGCACCGAGTCGCAGAAGGCGTTCGACCTGCTGGACGAGCGCTTCCCGCAGAGCAACTCCCAGGGTGCCGAGGCCCGTTTGGTGTTCCAGGCCCCGGGCGGGCAGCGGGTGACGGCCGGGGAGAACAGGGCGGCCGTCGAGGACACGCTCGGCTCGCTGGACAGGGGCGGTCAGGTCGCGTCGACCACCGACCCCTATGAGACTGGCGCCGTCAGCGAGGACGGCACCATCGCCTACTCCACGATCACCTACACCGCGGACGCCGTCGACCTGACCGAGCCGACGAAGAGCGCCCTCCGGGACGCCGCGAGCCAGGCCCGGGACGCGGGACTGACCGTCGAGATCGGCGGCTCGGCCCTGGAGTCGGAAGAGGAACCGGGCGGTACGACGGAGATCATCGGCGTGACGGTGGCGGCCCTGGTGCTGATCCTCGCCCTCGGGTCGCTGGTCGCGGCCGGACTGTCGCTGCTGACCGCCTTCGTGGGCGTGGCCATCGCCTTCGGCCTGGTCTCCACGCTGGCCGTTCCGCTGGGCCTGACGTCCACCGTCGCCATCCTGGCGCTGATGCTGGGGCTGGCGGTCGGCATCGACTACGCACTCTTCATCACCTCCCGCTTCCGCGACGAACTCGCCCAGGGCAGCGAGCCGGAGGAGGCGGCCGGCCGGGCTGTGGGCACGGCCGGATCGGCCGTCGTCTTCGCCGGCGCGACCGTCATCATCGCCCTGGTCGGACTGGGGGTCGTCGGAATCCCCGAACTCACCAAGATGGGCATGGGCGGCGCCGGCGCCGTGGCCCTGGCCGTACTCGTCGCGCTGACCCTGGTCCCCGCGCTGTTCGGGTACTTCGGTCGGCGGATACTGTCCCGCGCCGTCCGCAAGGCACCCTTGTATCGCCGACCGGGAAGCGAGCGCCCGCACCCGGTGTCCACCGCGGCCGGCCGACCCGGGCTCGGCACCCGCTGGGCGCGGTTCGTACTGCGCCGGCCGGTACCCGTGCTGATGATCGCCGGACTCGGTCTCGGCGCCGTCGCCCTACCGGCGCTGAGCCTCGAACTCGGGCTGCCGGGCGACGAGTCCAAGTCTGTGGAGACCACCGAGCGCCGCGCCTACGACCTGCTGTCGGAAGGCTTCGGCCCCGGCTTCAACGGCCCGTTGACCGTGGTCGTGGACACGTCGGCGTCCTCGGGGTCCGCGGACCCTCGGGCCACCACGGACCTGGTCGTCAAGACCGTACGGGGCGTGGCCGGGGTCGCGTCGGTCGGTGATCCGGTGCTCAGCCGGGCCAAGGACACGGCCGTCCTCACCGCCGTACCGCGGACCGCGCCGAACAGCGGCGAGACCAAGGACCTGGTGCACGCGATCCGGGGCGCGGTCTCCGGAGTCGAGGCCGACACGGGCGCCACCGTGCTGGTGACCGGCACCACCGCGCTGAACATCGACATCTCCGAAGCCATGTCCGACGCCCTCATCCCCTATCTGACCGTGGTCATCGGCCTGGCGGTGCTCCTGCTGATGGTCGTCTTCCGCTCGGTCCTGGTCCCGGTCAAGGCCGCGCTCGGCTTCCTGCTGTCGGTGGGTGCCGCCTTCGGCGTCCTGGTCGCCGTCTTCCAATGGGGCTGGGCGGCAGACCTGGTCGGCATCAAGCAGACCGGACCGGTCATGTCACTGATGCCGATTCTCATCATCGGAATAGTGTTCGGCCTCGCCATGGATTACGAGGTCTTCCTCCTCACCCGGATGCGGGAGGCCTACGTCCATGGCGCGTCCCCCGGCGAGGCGATCGTCAACGGTTTCCGGCACAGCGGACGTGTGGTGGCCGCGGCGGCGATCATCATGATCAGCGTGTTCGCCGGATTCATCGGGATGAACAGCCCGACCATCCAGACGATGGGCGTCGGCCTGGCCTCCGCCGTCGCCTTCGATGCCTTCGTGGTCCGGATGGCGATCGCACCCGCGGTCCTCGCGCTGCTCGGCCACCGGGCCTGGTGGCTGCCTCGTATCCTGAACCGTGTGCTGCCGAATGTGGATATCGAGGGTGAGGCACTGAACAGGCAAGTCCCGCCCTCCGAGACCGAGTTGGACGCAGGCGTGCCGCGGCTCCCCGTCGGCCGGCACAGCCGGCCATGACGACCATGGGCGGCGGCCCGCGACCACGCGGCGCGTGGTGGCGGGAGGGAGCGATCACCGCGACGGCGTTCGCGCTCTGTCTGCTCGGCGGCGTGGTGCAGGACGACGGCAGCACGCTGGCACCGCCGTCCGCCGCCGCCTACTTCATCGCGGTGGTGTCCTGTGCCGTGCTGCCGGTGCGGCACCGGGCGCCCCTGGCCGCCATGGCGGTCACCACTCTGAGTGGCGTGCTGGCGCCCTTCCTGGGCCTCCTGCTGAGCCCGCTCACCGTGGCTCCCGCCGTGATCACCGCCTACTCCTACTCGCTCGCCGCGCGCGCCGAACGGCACGCGGTGAGCGCGGTGGCGCTCATCTCCGTGGCGCTGCTGGTCGCCTCGGCCCCCTTGTTCGGGGCCCTCTCCTGGAAGGACGCGAGCAGGGTGGGGGCGGTGGCGGCGTTCCCGCTGATGGCCGGCGTACTCGGTCACTCGGTGCGGAACCGGCGAGCCTACCTGGCGGCCGTGGAGGAGCGGGCGCGGCGGGCCGAGGAGAGCCGGGACAGGGAGGCGCGCCGTCGAGTGGCCGAGGAACGGGTGCGTATCGCCCGGGAGTTGCACGACCTGGTGGCCCACCAGATCACCCTGGCCAACGCGCAGGCCACGGTCGCCGCCCACCTCTTCGACACCCGCCCGGAGCAGACTCGTAAGAGTCTGAAGGAACTCGTCGAGACCACTGGCCACGCACTCGACGAACTACGGGCCACGGTCGGTCTGTTGCGGCAGTCCGGGGACGCGCCTGCGCCCGCCGAACCGGCGCCCGGGCTGTCCCGGCTGCCCACGCTCATCGAGTCCTTCCACCGCGCGGGTCTGGAGGTGTCGGTGCACCAGGAGGGCACGGCCAGGCCGCTGCCGCCGGGTGTTGACCTCACCGCCTACCGCATCGTCCAGGAGGCCCTGACCAACGTGACCAAGCATGCCGGTACCGGTGACGCCCGGGTGCGCCTCGCCTGGAACCGCGATCGCGTGACCATCACCGTCGCCGACGACGGAGGGGGCGCCCGTACGGCGCCGAACGCGTCCACGGGACCGAGTGCGTCGACGGGACCGAGTGCGTCCAACGTGCCGGACCGTTCGCCCGGTTACGGTCTGATCGGGATGCGTGAACGTGCCACCGCCGTCGGGGGACAACTCTCCGCGGGCAGGCGCCCGGAGGGCGGCTTCCTCGTCTCCACCCAGCTGCCCGTCCCACCCGTCAAGGACACGACGCGTAGGACTGCCGAAGCAGCAACCATCGAGGGGCGAATGGCCGAAGGCGCGACAGACGACGGACGAACGGGCGGCGGAGAGGCCGGGGATGCGCCGTGACGCTCCGGGTGCTGCTCGCCGACGATCAGGCCCTGCTGCGCGGTGCCTTCCGACTGCTTCTCGACAGTGCCGACGACATCACCGTGGTCGGCGAGGCCGCCGACGGCAGGGAGGCGGTGAGACTCACCCGGGAGCTGCGCCCGGACGTGGTGATCATGGATATCCGTATGCCCGAAGTGGACGGTCTCACCGCCACGTCGGAGATCTGCGCGGACCCGGAACTGCGTGCCAGTCGCATCCTGATCCTCACCACATACGAGACCGACGAGTACGTCGCTCAGGCGCTGCGCGCGGGGGCCGGCGGCTTCATCGGCAAGGGCATCGGAGCCGAGGACCTGCTGGACGCCGTGCGTACGATCGCCGACGGCGACACTCTGCTGTCCCCCGCCGCGACCCGCTCCCTGGTCGCCCGTTTCCTGGCCACACCGGACGACGCCCCGCCGCACCACCCCGAACAGCTCGCCGTACTCACCCCGCGCGAACGCGAGATGGTGGCCCTGGTCGCGACCGGCCTGTCCAACCAGGAGATCGCCGAGCGGATGTTCCTCAGCCCCTTCACCGTCCGCGCCCACGTGCAGCGCTCCATGACGAAGCTGAATGCCCGCGACCGGGCCCAACTCGTCGTCATCGCCTACCGGACGGGCCTGGCCCACGCCGCCCCCGACGACGGCACCGACCGTCTGTCGTAGTCCGATACCGGGGGCCCTTCGGCGGCTCCACGCGACCGGCCGCGCACACCCTGCTGCGGCCCGGCGCGGAGACGTCGGCGTCTGTGGGCATGGACGTGGACTCGATGCAGCGGCGGGTGTTCTCGGCCCGAAGGCAGTGCGCCGGGTACGGCCACACCAGGATCGCTGGCAAGAGTGTCCTGGTCCGCGGCCTGAACACGCCTGCCGCGACGCCGACACACCCGTCCAGCCGCCCGAGCCCGTCGCCGAACCGGACCGCGCAGCCGCCACGAACCGCAAGGGCCACGCGACCATCGGCGCCCTGGTTCCGTCTCCACGGCTCTTCCCGGCCGGCCGGGGCACCCATCAGCACCACACAGCTGACGCAGCGGCTGAGCAACTTCGGCATCCGGCCCACCCAGGCCCGCAGCACCGCACTCCTCCAGCTCGCCATCGAGACCCCCCGCCCGCGCCCTGGGCATCCACACCGACGTCGCCTGCGCCTGACAACCTCTCTCCGCGGGCGACCGGGCCACCAGCGCCGCCGCAGTCAGTGGCCGCCGCAGCCGACCATGACGGCCTCCCGCCTCGAGCAAGTGTCGGCACCTACGGGGTCACTTCACCATGGCCCAGGCCCTCGACGGCTTCGAGGACTGCAACCGCCGGGTGCGCCTGCCGCTCGGGTTCCGCATGAAGCAGCCCGCCCGCGAACTGGTCTTCCACACGCCGACGGGACGCGCCGAGTTCTCCACCGCCGCGCTGCCCGACGTGGTCCCCACCCCCGGGCACCCTGGCGCTGGGCACCATGCGCTCCCACGACCAGTGGGACACGACGATTTACTCCGACAACGACCGCCACCGGGGTATCAAGAACCTGCGCACACTCGTCTTCATGAACCAGGACGGCGTGCGGGGACGGGGCCTGTCCGAACTCGACCCGGTCGACATCACCAGCACCGAAAAGGACGGCAGCCGCCGCCACCTCAACGGCTACCTGGCCATTTCCTACGACATCCCCCGCGGCCGCGCGGCCGGCTACATGCCGGAGATGAACGTACTGTGCGCGATCGGCGACTAGAGCACCCAGAGCGACCAACCACTCATGAAACACGTCAAGGTCACCATCACCGCCACTGCCCTGAGAGACGGACTCGAAAGCGCACAGCCGGCAGGGCAACGACTCGGGCCGGGGGGAACAACAACCATGGTGGGGCAAATGGCGATGCGCTGCAGGCACAGACTGCCGGCCCGGCGATGACCCGCACGGCGCGTTGGCGTTCCGTCCGCGGGGTGTCTCCAGCCCGCAGCGGTCCGTCAGGGAGCCAGAGGTGGCGGGCGCTGCTCCAGGAGAGTGGGGAAGGTGCCCACGGCGTCGAGTGCCATGGAGAGTTCGGCGACGATCCTCGGGTCGTCCAGGGGACCGCGCAGGAACTCCTCCAGGCGGTGCATGCGGTAGCGCACCGTGTTCTGGTGGCAGTACAGAGCCCGTCCCGCCTCGGCCGCCGATCCGTCTACTCCGAGCCACGCCCGGGCGGTGGCGAGCAGAGTGGTGCGGTCGTCCTCGGGCAGGGAGAGCACGCCGCCGAGAATGCGGTGGACGGCGCGCTGGGTGGTTTCCAGGTTGTGCATCACCAGTTCCGTCAGAGGTGTGTCGTCGAGCTGGCGCACCGCCGCGGCGCCTGGGGGCAGTGACTGCGCCGCGACTTGCGCGTAGCGCAGCGCACGGCTCGTCTGGTCGAGACGGTCGTAGAGAGGGCTCACGCCGATGCGGCCTGTCGCGACGGCGCGTACGGCATCGAGGATCCGTTCCACCGGCTGCCGTTGCGGGCAGGAGAGCACTCCTGTCTCGGAACTCGGCTGCGCACGCCACGCCGATCCGACGTCGAGGGCTCGTAGCCGGCTGTCCAGTCCTGGCAGTGGCGGATCGCCGACGGTGAGGGCCTCGGCGGTCACGACGAGAAACGATCCCTGGAACGGGAAGTCGAGCATGCGTGCGACTTCCCAGATGCTGTCGCTGTCCGAGGACGGCCCGTCGATCAGCTCGGCGACCAAGGCGGAGCGGCGCCGGTCGGTCTCCACCATCCGTTCCGCGAGCGTTTCCCGGTAGGCGTTGGTGAGGACCGAGGATTGCGCGTCGGCGATGTCCCAGATCTGCCCCGCCGATTCCAGGAGCGCGTCGGGCGCGTCTCCTCCCAACTTCCTCGCCTCAAGGAGGAGTTGCTCCCAGAGGTGTTGGGCGCCCAGGCGGTAGGCACGCAGGATCTCCGGCAACGGCGCGTTCTGCAGGGCGCGATTCCGGCCTGTCTCCGCGGGCCCGGACAGGTCGATCGACGGCGCGTCGGGGTCGGCCAGGTAGCTGATGGAGCCATGGAAGTTGTGGCGCATGGACGCGCGCAGATCCTCCGCGCGCACCACATGGTCCGGTAGAACTCAATGTTCTCGTAGGTCAGTTCGGCCATCTCCTCGGCGACGGCCTCGAGCCTGCCGAGCAGGATTTTGGCCAGCTCGGCCACGATGCGTCTGGGTGCTGTCACGTGCACGTGGCCGAGCCTAGGGCAGCGTCAGTCACGGGTTTCTCCCCAACGACCGAGTCCCTGCTCGGTCGTTGTCGACGAGGACAGAAAAGGGTGTCGATGACGACATGGTGTCCGGCAGATCCCTGTTGCCAGGATCGTCACCTACAGACCAGACCTGCGTGCATGAAAGCGAACTGACGTGAGCAACCTCGCCACCGCCCTGGCGCAAGCAGCCCAACGACAGCCACAGCGAGCGGCGGTGCGCGTCGGCGAGAGGGTCCTGAGCTATGCCGAGCTGGACGAGCTCAGCGCCCGGGTGGCCGGCGGACTGATCGCCCACGGCGTGCGCCCCGGCGATCGCGTGGGGATGAGACTGCCCAATGTCCCAGCCTTTCCCGCCCTCTGTTTCGGTGCTCTGCGCGCCGGGGCCATCGTCGTGCCGCTCTACCCCCGGCCCCGGCTGCTTGCGCCGCGGCCCCGCGGCCCCGCCTGCGGTGCACGACTTGTCTTCTACTGAGCTGACGCCGAGCGGGCCCAGGAAGCCGAGACGGGTGACACGACGCTCGTCCCGATCAGCCCCGCTTTCCTCGACCAGGTGGCCTTCTGGCCCCACCACCACGCCGTGGCCGACCGTGCTGACGACGCCCCGGCAGTCTCTCTCTGCACGAGAGAAGCCGCCAAGGTTCCGTGGGGCTTCGCGCTCACACACGGCGCGTTGCGCAAGAATCTGGTCCTGACCGCCAGGACGCTGTTCGACGACGCAACCGTGGGCGACGCCTCGGAGTCCGTTCCGGCCTTCCCCTCTGACGGCCGGACCTACGGCCTCAGCGCGGTACTCCTCGCCACAGCATGCCTGCCTGTGGGACAGACACCGGCCGCACCCGACGAGCCAGCGGCCACGACGCTCGCACCCAGCGTCGGGAGCGGACGTTGATGCACTGGCGGCAGATCCTGCAGGTCATGGGTCTGACGCGAGCGATGTTATGAGCGAGCGGGAGACGCAAGCCAGCGTCATCGCGCGCAGAGCGGGTATGTCGACCCCGGTCAGCGTGGCGATCGGTCAGGCAACCGGCTCCGACAGCCGGATCCCCGCCATGGACAACCGGCGAACTCGGCACCCGGGTCCGCCACTGGCATCACTCCAGTCCACCATGCCAGTGAGATCTGCCGCCTTGAGGAGACGAGCACGCTCTGTGGAGTGATGTCACCGTGCACCAGAACTCTGGGCCGGTCAGAGGGAAGATGAGCCGAAAGCCGGTCGAACCATCTGGTAAGCCAGTAAGAGGGTATTTAGTGGTGACGAAATGCCCTCTCAGGTCTTGGTTGTGCGTAGGTCGGGTACGGACCAGCTGGCTGCTGCTACGGCCCCGAGGGCTCCGGCGACGAGGAAGGGATGGGCGATGAGCGCGTCGGAGATGTGGTTGAGCGGGTTGTCGGGGAGCAGGGCGGTTCGTTCGGCGAGCCACGCCGCGGCCAGCACGATGCCGATCGTTGCCACCGTGAGGCGTGCGGCTGGGTAGATCCGGGTTCGGCTGAGGACCAGCAGCGACGGCATGAGCAGGGCAACGACCATGAGTTGGGTCAGTTCGATGCCGAGGTTGAAGCCGAGCAGAGTGGTGACCAGGGATCCGCGGCCGAGGTCGAGGTCGCCCAGCAGTGCGGCGAAGGCGAGGCCGTGCATGAGGCCGAATCCGGCGGCGATCCATGTTTCACCGCCGGGGACGAGGGGCCGGACGGCGTGGATGCCGGAGACCAGGATGGACAGGGCGATCAGGCTTTCCACGACGCGGGTGGGTGCGCTGATGTAGCCGAGGGCGGCCAGGGCGAGGGTGATGGAGTGCCCGATGGCGAAGGCGGTGACCACGTGCACGACGCGCCGACAGTTGCGGCGCAGGTCGTCGGCGCGGACCCATCGGCCGCGGCGGGCGAGGAGCGGTGCGGGCAGGAGGAGCATGAGGAGGAACAGCAGGTGGTCGGCGCCTGAGGCGATGTGCCGGATGCCCAGACGTACGGCGGCGGCGAAACCGTGCTCGGTGGAGGCGCCGGCGGCCGGTATCGCGAGGGTGTGCTGTTGCCAGTCGAGCAAGCCCACGGTCGTGTAGCTGTCGGAGTCGTCGGGGCGTAGTGAGACGAGGATCTGGTGGGACAGCAGGTGGTGCACGATCGCGTCGTAGGTGAGCCGGAAGTCGTGGACCGTGCCGGTCGGCGGCCGCAGGACCAGGTCGAAGACGAGGTGGTCGACGCCGTCGATCTTCTCGACGCGGCCGCCGCTGACGGTGGTGGTCCAGGGTGTGCCGTCGGGGCCGGCCGCGGCGGTGTGACCCAGCACGTAGCGGCGGAGCTCTTCGAGCTTGGCCGGTTGGACGACTGTCTTCGCGGTGAGGGGCTGGTCGAGGGCGAGGGCGAGCCGGTCGACGGGCAGTTCCACCTTGCCGGTCACCCGGTCCGGTGCCGCGTCGAGCAGGATCGCGGTGGTGCTGAGCGGGTGGGCGTCCGCGCGCGTCGGCGCCAGGATCGTCAGAGTGGCCGTCAGTGCCGCGAGACATACGAGCAGTGTCCCGATACGGGCCGCCCACCTACCAAGCGGGCCGTGCTGGAGGCGCTGCCTTGTGCGGGGCGCCGCTCGGAGACGTGTGATGGCGTGCATGGTCACTTCGGCTTGCTGCTGCCGTAGTCGTCGGTCTTGTCCCGGTACACCGAGTGGTAGTGGATGTCGGGTGTGCTCTGGCTGCGGGTGTTGATGAACTCGATCCACACGCTGGGGCCGTCGATGCGGATGTAGCTGTTCTCGTCGGTCGGGCCCGTGTTGTTGGACCAGCCGATACGGGTCTTGTCCAACTCGGACTCGTACTCGGCGAGTAGCTTGTCGGCGGCCGTGCTGTTGAGGTCGCCGACGTACGTCCTGATCGCGGCAGTGACCAACTCCTTCTGGGCGGCGGTCAGTTGTGACCCCAGCAGCCCCTCGGAAGCCGGAAAGGTTCCCGAGTCCTTACCGGGGCCCATGACCAGGTCATCGAACGTACCGGAGGTGATCTCCGCGGCCTTCTTCTGCTTGGCGTCGAGCCCCGCCAGCATGGCGAACATGGCCGTCGACTCGGCCTTGACCGGCTCGACCGTGGTGCCGCCGGACTTGAACGACGTCGGCTCCGAGCCGACGAACTGCGGGGTCTGGCTGACCTTGTCGCCGTTGTAGGTGAGGTTGCGCGCCAGGTGATGACCGCCGAACTGGACCATGAATGGCTGCGTCGTCGACGGCGTCCCGTACACGGCGAAATAGTAGTCCTTCAGGCTGCCGAAACCGTCCGCTCCCTGACCGCCCAGGTTGTTCAGCTCGTTGTCGGCCTTCCGGATGTCGGCGTCCTCCTGGGCACCGTCCGGGCTCAGCGCCACCTGGAGCACCGCGTCGGCGGCCTTCTGCTGCGCGGTGGTGAGGGCGGACATCTCGATGCCCTCGCGCGGTACGGTGGTCGCGGGGAAGTTCGACCAGGTCTGCCGCGACTTGTTGTCCGAGAAATCGTACTCGACCTTGTCCCGCTCGGTGTCGTCGAGCGTGGCCAGGAACGCCTTCACCGCCTGGACGACCGCCGCGGTGTTGGCGCCGCCCGGGCTCGTCCCGTCGGTGTTGAGGTCGACCTCCGTGACCTGCTGCATACCCGCACCTCCTGGGCCCCCCTGTCCGCCGCTCTGTTGCGTCGAAGAACTCGACGACGACGTCGTGGAATCGCCTGAGGAGCAGCCGCCGGCCACGAGAGCCGCTGAGAGAACAGCGCCGGTTGTGAGGGCAAGGTTCTTGCGCATGGTCGGAAAAATCTCCTCTGGCCGCAGGGGGAAGGTGCATTCGGGCTTGCCTGTCTATCACGCCGTAATCAGGTTCCGCGCTCTTCGACTCCTCTGAATTCCCTATGTTGTGGCCCTCTGGGCGCCGGAGGCGTGATCCTCTTTTTCCGGGTTTCCGACCGATCGGTCGATTCTGCTAGGCCCTTCTTGCGGCTTGAGTCAATCGCCCCCGTAGGGGCTGCGATCAGCAACGAGTATTTCCCCCTGGATGTAGAGCCTTCGAGCGCAGACCTGCGGGGCGGGCGCTTCCCACATCGCGTGATGCATCCGAAGTCAGGAAGGAACAGCGTTGATTCCACTGGACGACGACCAGTTGCCCTCCCCCCGGAATCCGGTGAGCCGTCGCCGCTTCCTGGGTTCCGCCGCCGTCGCGGCGGCCACGGCCGCGGTCGTCGGTCCGGGCAGCGCCCCGGCGGCCGCGGCGACCGGTTCGATGAGTGCCGCATCCCCCTTACGAGGCCCTGTTCGGACCGAGTCCGGCCTGGTCTCCGGGACCACCGCGCTGTTGCCCGATGTCACCGTCTTCAAGGGCATCCCGTACGGGGCGGCCGCCGGCGGCGCGAGCCGCTGGCGCCCCCGCAGCCGCGTGCCTCATGGATGGGCGTGTTCAAGGCGGACACGTGGGGCGGCATGTGCCCGCAGGACACGTCGCTGACCGGTGCGGGAAACGACATCCCGCCCCAGAGCGAGGACTGCCTGAACCTGAACATCTGGACGGCCGCCACGTCCTCCCGGGAACGGCGGCCGGTGTACGTCTTCGCCCATGGCGACCTCCAGTGGTCGGCCATGAGCCGGTACGACGGCGCCGCGCTGGCCCGCGAGGGTCTGGTCGTGGTCACGTTCAACCACCAGGTCGGCGTGTTCGGTTGCTTCGCTGCCCCGCAGCTCACCGCTGAGTCGGAGCACAGCGCCTCGGGCAATTACATGCTGATGGACGCGATCGCCTGCCTGCGCTGGGTGCGGCGGAACATCGCCGCGTTCGGCGGCGATCCCGACCGCGTCGCCCTGGCCGGCCAGTCGGCGGGCGCCGCCATGGTGTTCGACCTGGTCTGCTCCCCGCCTGCGCACGGACTGTTCCACCGTGCGCAGGCGGACGGCGGTGTCAATTACCCCAAGGACCCCAACCTCACGTGGCTCGCGCCCAAGTACCTGACGCTGGACCAGGCGGAAGCCAAGGGCGCCGCGGTCATGGAGGATCTAGGCGTCAGCACCACGATCCAGCTGCGGGCCGTCGCGGCGAGCGAACTTCTGACCCACAGCAACGACATCGGCGAGTACACCCTGGACGGGTACGTCTTCCCGAAGACCTACACCGAGACGCTCGCCACCGGCTCCCAGATCGACGTCCCGTTCCTGACCGGCAACAACAAGGACGAGTCCCGCGCCACACCGGGCCACGCCGTCGAGCTGGCGACCTATACCGCCAACGCGCAGTCGACGTACGGGCCGATGGCGGAAGGGTTCCTCAAGCTGTACCCCGCGGCCGACGCCGCGGAGGCCGGAGAGCAGACGAACGAGTCCATCCGGGACGACGAGCGCGTCTCCATGTTCCTGTGGGGCAGGCAGTGGTCCGCCCACGCCACCAGTCCGGTCCACAACTACTACTGGACGCACACCCCGCCCGGCCAGGAATCACAGGGCGCGTCCCATGGCTCCGAACTGAACTACATGTTCGCCAACCTCTATGCCACCGATCTGGCGTGGACAGACACGGACCGCAAGATCGCCGACACCCTGTCGGACTATGTGGTCAACTTCGCCAGCACCGGTAACCCCAACGATGCCGGGCTCCCCCGCTGGCGCGCGCTCGACGTGGCAGATCCCGGGGTGATGGAGATAGGCGACAGCTTCGAACGTATCCCGCTCGCTGGCACCGAGGCGAAACTCGACTTCTTCAAGCCATAACTTCGCGTCGCAGACTCAGGAGTGGTGACTCGGTAGGGCAGCGTTCGGCGGGGTGGTTCGAGGTCGCTGGCCCGCAGTGAGCACGGCTCCCCCGAACAGCGATGCGGCGTCGAAGGCGAGGGTGCGGCGTGCTGCCAGCGCACCCTGGCCGTGCCTTCCCGCCGGGCCGCGTCCATGAAGGTGCCAGCAGCAGGAGCGGCTCGAACAGGGTGATGGCTGGGCCAGGACGCGACCGCAGACAGAAGGACTGTCCGAAGTGCAGGCCGGTACTCGGGGGAACTTACTTCGTGGAACTGGTTACGGCGGCAGCCGGGCTGGTGCTGGTGTTGTAGAAGGTGTTGCCGCTGTAGACGGCGGTCACGGTGGCTCCGGCGGCCGTCCTCGTGGCGAGCGTGGCCTTGCCGTCCTTGAGGGCGACCGGCTTGCCGAGGTTCTGTCCGTCGGCCTTGAACTGGACGGTGCCGGTCGGCGTGGCCGGCTCGACCGTCGAGGCGGTCACGGTCGCGGTCATGCTCTTGGCGGTCGCCACGGCACTCGTGGCCGTGGCCCTGAAGGCGACCCGGGTCAGGAAGTCGTGGAGGGCGGACTGCCAGAAGGTCCAGGTGTGTCCGCCGCCGACGGAGTAGTAGGTGAAGGGGACTCCGGCGTTGATCATGCCCTCGCGCTCGGTGGCGGCGGTCATCATCGGGGCGTTGCCGCCAAGGTCCTCCTGGCCGATGGCCAGGTGGATGCCGAGTACCTGCTTGAGCCGTGGGTTGGTGTAGGCGGGGTCGACCGGGGTGTTGCCTGTGCCGGTGACGGTCACGGCCGGAGCGCCGGAGGCCGGCGACCACGCGCCGACATATCCGAACTCGGTGGTGTCGCTGAAGAGGAAGTTGTTGGCCTGGGTGCCGTAGGCGGAGGTGCCGGCGAAGGCACGGTCGCTCGCGCTGGTGCTCACGTCGTAGTTCTTCGCAACGTAGGGAAGCACGTTGTCGGTGACCTCCCGCGTGTAGACGCTGCCCTTGGTGAGTCCTGATCCGTCGGGCATGACGACGACCGCGGCCTGCATCCTGTGCTCGGCGATGAGGTTGTCGACGATCTGGGCCAAGCGGCCGCGGGTCGGCCAGGCGGCTTCGTTCTCCCCACCGCCGTGGCTGAGGACGAACATCGGATAGGGGGTGGAGCGGTGCGCGTCGTAGCCGGGCGGGGTGTAGACAGCCAGCGGGTGTGAACCGGTGGCGGTGTTCGCGGTGGGGTACGTGACGTCCGTGATCCTGCCGCGCTCGCCGGCCGGAACGTCGGCCTGCCAGGAGTAGTCGGTGGTGCCGAACTTGGCGTCGGACGGGACGTGCACCTGGCTGAACGCCGCAGGCGAGCCGCTGGTGCTCCACGCCGGGAAGGCCGGGTCGGTGTTCGCGGTACAGCCGGTCAGCGCGGGCGCGGTCGCGGTGCAGTCGGCGTAGAACTGGTAGTCGAAGGTGCCCGAGGGCAGTGGGAGTGTGTACGACCAGGTCCCGGTTTTGGCGTCCTTGGTCATGTCGGCGACCGGCCAGTTCTCACTGGGCATGTCAGGTGACTGGAGCGCGAAATCGCCGGGCTTCCACTGCGAGGCCGGGATGGGCGAGGCATTGGCCGGATCCGTGCTGGAGGTGGTCGTCGACGCGAACGACCAGGTGCCCTTGATCCGCATCGACGTAGCTGCGGCGTCCTTGATCCGGAAGGTGACCTCGTAGCCTGTGGGTCCCGTTCCGGTGTGGGTGACCGTTGGTCCCAGGGCTGCCGACCGGGACGGGTCGGCCGGTTTCGTCTGTGCCGCCGGCGATGCGGGGGCGAAGGCCGCTGTCGCCAGCGTTCCGGCGATCGCCAGGGCCAGTGTGCTTCTGTGGGCCATCTTGGGCATCTGAGACTCCTCGTGCGGCGGAGGGTGTACAGCGTCGGCCGGCCCGGTTCCCGGCTGTGCGGCTGCCGGAAACCGGTGGGGCATCCTTCGAACGCGTCAGCGGATCGGGGGCGACGTACCTTGACCTCGTGGCATGTTCGGCGGACTCGTCGCGGCCGGTCTCCACAGCCACGGCGAACTCGGACTGAACCGCTACGGGCTGCGGGACGAACTCGCCCGCAGCGGTCCGTTTCCTCAGCCGGACCGGCCCGTGACGGCGTTTCCCAGCTCTGTGCCGTCGAATTTCTTCGGCAACTCCAGGGAGAGGATGAGGAACGGCTTCTTGGTCAGGTCTTTCGGGTTGCCGAACAGCTCTGTTCTTTCTGACTGCGGCGCGGGGACGTACAGTCGACGATCGGCTGCGATGAACGAGCCGTCCGGGCTGACAAGTTCGGGGTTCGCGGCCAGAACAGTCCTCTTGCCCGACGGAGGCATGAGCAGGATGCGCTTGTTGTCGAGGTCCGACAGATAGAGATTTTCGTGCGTGTCCATGGCGCAACCGCCCGTCAGCGGTATATCGGCCACGTGCTCGATATGCGTGGCAAGTTGCGCGTCAGACACACTCGCGTCGCGCAGGAGGTTGGTGGCGACTCGATAGAACGGCCCGGTAGGTGCTGCCCAGTAGAGCCACTTGCCGTCCTGGGTGATCTCGATCATGTCGCTCTTGGGCGTCCGGTGTTTGCTCTTGCTCTTTCCTGTTGCTGTCGCTGTCGGCGTTGGCGCAACCACCCCCAGCATCTCCTTGTACCCGGAAAGGCGACGCAGGGTCTTCCCTGTCGACAGGTCGTGGACGATAAGGCCACCGAGCCCGGAATCCGTCAGGTAGACAGTGGAGCCGTGGATCCGAAGGTCGTTCATCTGTGCGCCAGTCGGGAGAATGTCTTCGCCGAACCGGAGCACATCGAGAACTTTCCCGCTGTGCGGATCGAACTGGACGATCTTCTGGGCGCCGGGCTTCGGGGTGGAGAGCTCCTTTGGCGACGCATCAGGGCGCAGACCGCCTTGGTCGACGCACCAAACGGTGTCGTCCGCGAAAATATGCAGGGAGTTGACATAGACGAATGCGTTCTTGCCGTCGTCTCCTGGCTTCCACTCGTTCCAGGAGTTTCCTGGGAATGCTACGACGCTGCCGTCGGGCTTCCTGCGGGCAACCGAGGGGGTCGTCTCGTGGCCAGGGAAACGCGGCAGCCCGAGGAAAAGTTCGTTCGCGCTGGTCAGTGCCACCTGATTGGCCATCCAGGGGGACCTGGCCGCGACCGTGAGCTTCAATTCGGGTTCCGGTGCGGCCGTAGCGGACTTTTCTTCGGCCCCGCAGCCGCTCACGGCGACAGCCCCTGCTGTTCCCATGGCTATGGCACTTGCTGTGGAAAGGAAACGACGACGCGTGATTTCCATTGACTGCCTCGATTTCCACTATGAACTCGAAGGACGTTCCGCCCGCCGTCGAGAAGCGCTTCGGCGACGGAGCGCATATGGCTGCGCGGGGCCGGGCGGAACTGGTGGCGAACGTTCTGCCTGCGGAGGCGTGAAGAGATCCGGGCTCTCCGACAGCCTTCGTCGGTGACGCCTCGTTTCGGTAGGCCGTTTCAGTACGTGCGGGGGAAGACGGTCCCGTCGAAGAGCTTGCGCGCGGTACGCACCAGGCTGGAGCGGCGGACACGTGGGGGCGTGGTGGCGGTGTCGAGGTCGATGCCGACGTCGAGTCGGCCGGTGGGGTGCTCGATGCCCATGGCGGCGCCGGGTGCGGGGAGCCGGGCGAGGTCATGTCCTACGGCGCCCTCCAGCAGCACCGCGGTCGCCACGGTGACGGCGCCGAGCACGCCGATGGAGTCGTGCGGACGCAGCGGGATGAAGGTACGGGTGCTGATGGCGCCGCCCTCGCGCGGTGGTGCAACCAGGGTGGTCTTGGGGACGGGGGCGTCCGTGACGTCGCCGAGGCCCATGAGCTTGCCGGCCGCGAGCCGCAGCGACTGGACGCGCTCGCGCAGGACGGCGTCGGCGGCGAGTTCGGCGGGCGTCTCGTAGCCGGAGACGCCCAGGTCGCGGGCGGCGACGACGACCACCGGCATCCCGTTGTCGATGCAGGTCACGGCGATGCCGTCGATCTCGTCCCGGACGTTGCCGGTGGGCAACAGGCTCCCGCACGCGGCGCCTTCGGTGTCGGCGAAGTCCAGCACCACGGGAGCCGCCGTGCCGGGGACACCGCTGATGGCGGTCTCCCCGCTGTAGTCGACGACGCCACCGGGGGTGGGGAAGGTGGCGGTGGCCAGGCCGTCGGAGTTGACCATCTGAATCCGTACCCGGGTCTGGGCGTCGCCCGCCGGGACCAGGCCGCGCTCCACCGCGAAGGGCCCCACCCCGGCCAGGAGGTTTCCGCAGTTCTGGCGGTCGGAGACGGTGGGCGCCTCCACGCCCACCTGGAGGAACAGGTAGTCGATGTCGGCGTCGGGCGCGGCGGAGCGGGAGACGACGGCGACCTTGCTGGCGAGCGGGTGGGCGCCGCCGAGGCCGTCGATCTGCCGGGGGTCGGGCGTGCCCATGACCCGCAGCAGCAACTGGTCGCGCTCGCGTGGGTCGGCCGGCAGGTCCCCGGCCAGGAAGTAGGCGCCTTTGGAGGTGCCGCCGCGCATCAGCATGCACGGGAGCCCGATGGTGGGAGTGGAGGACATGACCTCGCCCTTCGTGGTCAGGAGATGACGGTGCGGGTGTATTCGGTGCCGTACGCCTGCGGGCGTAGCCGGTTGGCGCGATTACCTGCTCTGCCGCGGCGGCAGTTGATCGTTCGAGGGGAATGTCAGGGGACTGCCCGGGGAGAAGTGGAAGGGGAATCCGTCGGTGAAGTGGCTGTCCCAGTAGCCGCACTGATGGTTCCTGGCCGTGTCGGAGACCAGGGCCGGACCGTCGCTGTTGAACGCGATCTCGTGTGGTGTGTCGGGTGAGTAGTGCGGGACGGCCGGCAGTCCGTGGACGGCGAGTGTTCCGGTCCGGGCGAACGCGGCCCAGTAGGCGATCATGGCGTGGGACAGCTGTCGCTGTTCGCTGGTCAGCGCGGCGGAGTCCTTCGTTCCCCACAGGTACGGCAGTTCGGCCGCGTGTTCCGGACCGCCGTCGATGTTGCCCGCGGCCGTGGTGTCTCGGAATTCGTACGCATACGTCGGGACGGTCGCGGTGAGCGATGCGGCGTTGGAGAGCATGGGGCACGTGAACGCGACGTCGGTCTTGATCTGGGCCTCAGCGGCGCCCGGCACGCTGTAGTCGCCCAGCGGATAGTGATCCAGCACCTGCGGGGCGGTCGCGCCGAACGACGCCTGGATGTCGCTCCGGTAGGTGGCGGGAGTCACTGGTTTGCCGACGGCGTCCGTGGCGGAGTAGATGAACGATGCTCCCTCGTCACCGGTGGTGCCGATCAGCACAGGCACATGGTTGAAAGCACCCGTCGCGAAAGCGACCGGGGCCTGCTTGGGTAGTGCCGGTACCTGTGTGGTCGGGTACCAGATCTGTCCGGCCGCCGTCTGCGCCGCGAGAATTTCGGCGGGCGACTTGTTCCGCAGGCACGCCATCACGGCCGCGGCCGCTGCGGAGCTGTCGCAGCCGGCATCGGCGACGAATGCGGCATCGTTCCGCTGGGCGTCCTTGCGGTCGGCCTCGATACAGGTGAGGCCGCTCTCGACGACGGCACGGCTGAACAGCCCCGCGGCTTTCGGGGAGGCCAGGAGCGTGCAGACCGACTCGCCGCCGGCGGACTGGCCCGCGATCATCACCCGGCTCGGGTCACCGCCGAACTGGGCGACGTTCTGCCTGACCCAGCGGAGGGCCTGGATCTGGTCGAGCAGACCGTAGTCACCCGAAGGGGCTCCGTTGTCCTTGTCCAGTTGGGGAAGGGTCAGGAAGCCCATGGCGCCGAGGCGGTAGTTGATGGTGACGACGAGCATGTCGCCCTGGTCCACCATGGAGACGGGCTGGTAGCTGCTGCTGGAGCCGCTGCGGTAGGCGCCCCCGTAGATCCATACCGCGACCGGGAGCTTGGACCCCGGATGTGCGTCGGCCGGCGTCCACACGTTCAGGTTGAGGCAGTCCTCGCTGGAGCTTGTGCCGCTTCCTCCGGTCTGCGTGCATGCGGGCCCGGGCGCGGTGGCGTCCCGAACCCCGGACCAGGAGGCGGCCGGCTGGGGCGGCTTCCAGCGCAAAGGGCCGACCGGGGCCTTGGCGAAGGGAATGTCTTCGAAGGAGCGGTAGCTGTCGGTCGTGGTTCCCGCGACGGCGCCGTTCGCGGTGTGGACGATCCGGCCTCCCGCACCGGAGCCCGAGGCCGGGGTATCTGCTGTTGCGCTGCTGACGCCCAGGCTGAGCATTCCGGCGACGGCCAGGATGAGCGCGAAGACGGTGACTGCCGGGCGTCGAGATCTCCCGGATCGGGGAAGGCTGCCGGTGGTTTCTTTCGCGCGACTCATGGAACGAACCTCTTCTCATGAGGCCCGGCGGAAATCCGGGCGCTGTCTGGAGCGAATTGCGGCCCTGAATGTCCTGTCTCTCGGGACTGACATGGCGCCGTTCAGCCGTGTTCGGTTCAGGGGAGGACGACGAGGCCGTCGTTGTCGACGTACACGGTGTCGCCGGGCCGGAGGGTGACTCCGCCGAACGTCACTTCGATGTCGCGTCGGCCAGTGCCCCGCTTACCGCTCTTGAGCGGGTTGGAGCCCAGAGCGGCGATTCCGAAGGGGAGTTGACCCAGTGCGACGATGTCGCGGACCGCGCCGTTCACGATGGCGCCGGCCCATCCGTTTCCGACCGCCAGCTCGGCCATCTGGTCGCCCATGAGGGCACAGCGCAAGGAGCCGCCTCCGTCGACGACGAGCACGCGGGCATGGCCGGGCTCGGACAACGCCTGTCGGGCCAGGACGTTGTCCTCGTGGCACTGCACCGTCACGATGCTGCCGCGGAATGCGCGCAGTCCGCCGTACAGCGTGAACTGGCTTTCGCAGGCGCTGATCGATCCCTCGTGCTCGTCACAGAGGTCGGCTGTGGACCAGGTCGTCTGGTCAGCTGGCATGGGCGTCTCCTTCATGAGCGGTTGCGCGGCGGCCGGCTCCAGCCGGCACCGGGATGCGGCGCCAGCGCAGGTGTCGGCTCTCCACGGTGCGCGAGGTACGGATCTCGACGACGGCGGTCGGGGCCGCGAGTGCGTCACGTGCCGCGTCGCCGAGTTCGGCGAGGTCGCTCACCTGTCGGCCCAGGGCCCCCATCGCCGTGGCGACGTCGGCGATCCGGGGTGTCGGCACGACGGCGAGCGCGCCGGTGTCCGGGCCGGCCTTGAGCCGGTGGTACTCGGTGCCCAGTGCTTCGTCGTTGAGGACGAAGGCGGTGACGCGCGCCCCGGCTCGCACGGCGGTGTCGAGGTCCTGGGCGTGCATCATGAATCCGGCGTCGCCCTCGATCACCACGACGTGCCGGTCGGGCGCGCCGAGCGCCACGCCGACGGCGGTGGTGAGCCCCTGCCCGATCGAACCGAAGCCCTGGGCAAGGTGGAAGCTGCGCGGGGCCGGTGTCCTCAGCAGGGCCGACGCGAAGCCGGAACAGTGCCCGTTGCTCACCACAATCACGGCGTCCTCGGGCAGCGCCTGGTCGAGGGCGAGTACGGCATGCCGCGGATCGACCGTTCCCGGTGCCAACTTGGGCTGGTAGTCATCCAGTTCGGCGCTCCAGCAGTCCGGCAGCGGGCGTGCGGGGTGGAACCACGGCTCGGTCGGTTCCTGGGAGCGGAGGGTTGCGACGACCCGGGTGAGCGTCGCGTGGGCCTCGCCCCGCAGGCGCACGTCGTTGCCGCCGACGGCGGCCTGGTCGCGGTCGAGGACCGTATCGAGCCTCACCAGCCGGGCGTCGGGAAAGAGCTGCCCGGACCGGGTGGTGCTCGCGCCGGCGCCGGCGCCGAGGGCGACGACGAGGTCGGCGTCGCGGAAGACCGGCTCGGCGTCCGGGTGGGACAGGCCACCGGCGATGCCGAGGTCGAGGGGATGGCCGTCGAACATGCCCTTGGCCGGCAGGGTCGTGGACAGCGCCGCACCGGTCAGCTCGGCGAGTTCGCGGACGAGCGCGGCGGAGCCGCTCGCCATCACACCCCGGCCGGCGAGCAGCACGGGTCGCTTCGCGCTCCGCAGCTTTTCCACGAGTTGTGCCGCGGCGGCGGCGTGCACCTCGACATCGAGCATGGTGGGTGCGGGATCGGCCTCGACGGTGTGAGTGGTCTCGACGGTGGCGTCGATCAGGTCGGCCGGGATGCCCACGACGACCGGCCGTCGGTCCCGGGCGGCCTCGGCGATCGCCGCGGCCACGACGGATCCGGCGTCGTCGTGCGCCGTCACCGGCCGGTAGACGGCCTCGCACGCCTCGACCAGGTGACGCTGGTCGAACAACTGGGCACCGGTGTAGCCGGCCGGGGTTTCTCCCGCGAGCAGGACGAGCGGCGAGCGGTTGCGTGCGGCGACCAGTAGCGACGTGGCCGTGTGGCTCAGGCCGGGGCCGTGGGTCACTGAGCAGATGCCCACGCGTCCCGACGACCAGCCATATCCCTCGGCCATCGCGACCGCGGCACTTTCGTGGCGTACCTCGACGATCTCGACACCCGCCTCGGCCAGGGCGAGTACGAGGTGCATGTTTCCGTCACCCATGAGGGTGAACAGGTGCGTGCAGCCGTGTTCGGCGACGACGCGGGAGACGGACTGGGCATGGGTCGGCACGGTGTGCACCTTCTTTTTCTTGGCCGGGGATACGGGTGGTCGGGCCGGGTCAGAACTGGTAGCGCCGCAGGCCGCCGTCGCAGGCGATCAACGTGCCGGTGACGTACGACGCGAGCGGTGAGCAGAGGAAGACGGCCAGCGCCGCGAGCTCCTCCGGCCGGCCGTAGCGTCCGACGGGGATCTCCCGCGCGTGTTGGGCGCGTTCCTCGGCGGTGTAGTTACGGGACATCTGCTCGGTGAGGATGCGGCCCGGCGCGATGCAGTTCACGGTGACTCCGTGGGCGGCGACGTCGCGGGAGAGCCCCTTGGACCAGGCATGGATCGCGGCCTTCGCGGAGAACTCGGGACTCATCCGGGTCGGCTCGGACTTGCCGGTGATGTTCACGACGCGCCCCCAGCCCTGCGCGACCATGGCCGGCACCAGTTGTGCGGTGAGCCGGCGCTGCTGGGTGAAGTTGAGCCGCATGGCGATGTCCCAGTGCTCCTCGGCGGCGTGTGTGCCACTCGGTGCGTGGCCGCCGGCACTGTTCGCGAGTACGTCGACCGTCCCCAGGCCGTGTCGGGCCTGTTCCGCGATGCGCTCGGCGGCGTCGTCCTCCAGGACGTCCTGGGTGATGATCACCGGTCGGTCGCCGCTGAGTGGCGCCAGTTCGTCGGCGAGGAGGTCGAGTGACTCGCGGCGCCGGGCGACGAGCGCGAGCCGCACGCCCTCGCCGGCGAGGAGTGTGGCGATCGCGCGGCCGATTCCGGCGCTCGCGCCCGTGACGATCGCGGTCTTTCCCTTGAGCTGGTGGTCCATGTCGTCCTTCTGTTCGCGGCCCTGGTAGGGGACGGGGTCAGCCGACCGGCTGCCAGCTGGGAGCGGACGCGGCGCGCTCTTTGCGCAGGGAGACGTTGACCATGTCGCCCGGTTCGATGCCGGCGGCGCGGCCGTCCAGGTCGATCTTGAAGTCGCTGCCGCCCGCCGTGCAGGTCACCTCGGTGCGGTTGCCGAGGAATTCCACGATCTTGACGGTCGCGGGGAACTCGTCGGTGCCGGGCAGCCCGGCCGGAGCCAGGGTCAGCGCCT
>Ga0307510_10000629_pt1 | contig 35795 bp, 40 predicted proteins | sample 12_EM_MG_FD_207224 | JGI IMG/M metagenome (GOLD analysis project Ga0307510, IMG submission 207224) | Populus trichocarpa ectomycorrhiza microbial communities from riparian zone in the Pacific Northwest, United States - 12_EM | ecosystem: Host-associated > Plants > Roots > Unclassified | place...
TTCCACCTTCTCCCCGGAATTTGAGGAACGCCTGTGCATGATCTTGAAGAACAGAGGCCATAGAGTCTACAGAGTCGCACTTCTTAAGTCGTTTAGCGAAGGGATGATTGGGTAACTTCGTCCCCGTTTGTTTTTCGTAATCCCGTAAAGCGGCATCGAGGAGTACGTTAAAGGACGAGGGGTGACTCTTATCGGGAATGGAAAGCGAAGGTGCGTGGCCCATGACAGAAGAGTTATCGTTCGGTGAGGTAGTGGCAGATAGACGGTAGGGCGCCCAAGGTGGGATGGAGAGCTGAGAGTGAGTACTAGTGAGTAGGCGCCCTGTCCCCATCGATAACGACTGAGAACCGTTCCGTATAGGGATAAGTTGTACGTAATCGGAAAAGGCTACAATTGCAGTAACGCTGGGGATGCGCGGGAATAGTTTATTACAGATCGACCAGTGAACTAGTGAACACCCACTTGTGCACCGCGTAGGATTAGATCTACATGTCAAGGTTAGGGACTCTGGTGATGACGACATGTAGACGACTTGCTTTTAAGTGGCCGCACGAGGTAGGCAGACGAGGAGGACGTGGGGACTCCGAGTCGGTGTTGGTGGCCACAAACAGTTATCATTTGAGGCCCCTTTGGGCCCGGGGCCTTTTCGCTCCGCATAAAAGTACACTAGGAGAAACATGAGAATGGCTGCTCAGTAAACTGGACAAAAGCAGCAGTACGTCAAACGCACAAGGTTCTGCCTGTAAGGTACGGAGCATTAAGACAAGATAAAGGTCGACACGTCCCGCACCGCCCATTCGCTCATCGTGAACCTCTCACTTGGTGCCCTGTGGATCTTGATGTAAGTGGTCCTGATTTAGTATTCGTAATCAGTCTTCTAATGAAGGATCGAACCGTGCTTCCTATCGTGAGGGGCCGCTACTGCTGTTGCCGCTGTCGTTGTTACCTGTTCTCTGGGGGCCACAAACGTTGTCCTCTGCCTGCCGAGCGCTGTCGTTTCCGCCACTACCCTACCGTCTTGTCCTGCTGCTATGAGACTCGCCACAAGGGGATGAGGATTGCCACGTTACCTCAACACCCTTCACCGTACCATATCACCGCATTGACGTCTTATCTGTCTAACGCCTTTTTGTATCGCGACGCTTTAAGGCCTTAAAGGTGGTGTTAAATAAACTCCGATGTAGCGGAGGATAAATATGTATTCATGGAAAAAATCCAAATCGACGAGGGATAGTACAGCGTAACACCCCTCGAGCGACAAGCGATCTAGCGATCGCTCACCCGCACATAGGTAAAAAATATGAGTACCGTGCTTGTCTAGATACCTCTCCTATTCTATTAGAATGTTGGCCCAAATTGCGTTCCAAATCGACAAGATCGAGGTCACATACCGCATAGCACCCGAATATCGCGACAATACCTGACTCCTCAAGAGTCGAGTCAAGCCTGTGTTTGGAGTCCATAGTTAGTACGTCCTGTGGTCCACTGCTCCGTGCTCCAACAGTAACTGCATTACATCGTAACGGTGAACAGCCAATGCTATCTCGAAAGGTGTCACGCCCCAACAGTCCCGTGCGTGGATGTCGGAGCCGCGCTGGAGCAGCAACTGTATACAGTCAAGATGTCCTGCTTCGGATGCTAGATGTAGTGGCGTTCGCTTGACGGAATTCCTGGGATTCAAATCCGCACCATTATCGAGAAGCACCTCGGCGACTTCCGCAGATCCACGTTCCACCGCCCGGTGCAACGGCGTGCGATCGTAGCTATCTTGGGCGTTCGGATCTGCGTGGTAGGAGAGGAGAATTCGAGCGACTCCCTCGTTTGAGGTACAATGCAGTGGGGTCTCCTGATCAATTCCCTTGGCGTTTGCGTCTGCGCCGCTCTCGAGGAGCGCCAGAGCATCTGCCAACTGTCCGTTTGCCGATGCGACATGCAGCGGCGTAGCGTGCGCCTTCACTTTTGCGCTGTGCTCATCTTTTTTTTTTTTTTTTTGAGAGTGCTTTATTATGAAGTAATGTCTATTTAGTTCGCACTTAATAGATATTATTTTCAATAATAAGTGATAAGTGGCAGGCGGATAGACCAGCCCCACTTATCGCACTATAGCCGGACCGAGGTCCGGTTGTGAGGGGAAAATGCCTTTATGCACACCCCTGGGTTAGGGGTAGTGTGGGGCTCAAAACATAGTGCCGTTCCCACCCATTAGGTGGGCACACTATGCAGCCTACCCACTAAAACCTCACTTATGCCATTTCAGCTGGTTCGCTGGGATGTTCCCTCCTCTTCTGGGTTCCTGTTAGTTCCATGTTCCAAGTCTTGTCATTTCTCTGGGTTTCATTGGTGTGTGGTTTTCAACATGGTTTTCATCCATTTTTCTGACTGTTCCCTGTGTTTTACACATGTAATGGGCACTCTTGTGCAGTTCACACTGATACTGTGCTATATGGGTTCCTATTTGTTCCATGGGGGTGTTGGTACCATGGCATTCATCACTCCTTGCCCAGTTTTTCACTGTGGGAAAACCACACCTGGTGGTGGTCGTGGTTCAAGGGGGGTCCGCGCCGCGCTCATCTGCTCCATGCTCACGAAGCAGGTGAACGACATCTGGGTGTTGCTTGGCAAGTGCAGTTTGCAACGGAGTACGATTATAGCTGTCCTTGGCACTTGGATCTGTGCCATACTCGAGGAGAATCCGAGCAACCCCCTCGTTCGTGGCCCAGTGCAGTGGAGTCTCGTCGTCCATTGTTTTGGCATTTACATCTGCGCTGTGGTCGAGGAGCACCCAAGCAACTGCTGACTGTCCACACGATGATGAAGAATGCAATGCTGTATATTTTGTCTTGTCTTGGGTGTTCACATCTGCGCCATGCTCCAGAAGTACCTGAACAATTTCCACGTGCCCATTAACCGACGCTCGTTCCAATGGACTCCAGTCATCCCTGTCCTGGATTTTTATGTCTGCACCATGTCCAAGGAGGACTCGAGCAACCTCAGCGTGGCCCCACTGAGATGCCACACACAATGGAGTCTTGTTCCTGTCGCAACCCCGTGCGTTTACATCTTGCGAGCACTCGATGATCAGGAACTTGGCGATGCCATGTAGGCCAAGGATGGCCGCATAATGCAAGGGAGTTGCCGTGGCCTGTGATGGGCACTGGGACCCATTGAGTCGGCGCCTCGGCGATGCTGGATTGTAAATCTGGACCCACACCGCAAGGTGGCAATTGTTTGGGTCGAACAGACATTCCAACGCATCTTGAATACTTGGCGATACATCCTCAAACCGGGTGTGGCCAACCCAGTGTTCCGCAGCATACACAGCAAGAGGAAACTTCTCCTGTCCGTCGTCGGCAATGTTATCATCGGCATGTAGCAGAACACCTAAGCAGGCTTGCGCAACGATCATATGGGCAGGTATCATAGAGACATAAAACCGGGAAATGGTTTCTCCCGCCCCGGCAAGATGCTTCAACGTCAAGTACTCCTTCACTGAAAAATGAGCAAATTGGATAACTGCAGAACCGCCCACATTGACAATGGCAAGCAGGCCAGAGCATGTAGATCGAACAGCATTTTCTGGGTCCTCCTCGTGCCAGTCCTCCCAGAGTATGGGTGTTGATTCCGAATCGAAATCAAATGCAAGAAATTCTGCAAGTTCCTCAACCCGAAGTGGACGCGAAGCCGCTGCAACACACTGGAAGAACCGGTGTGCACATTCCCAGTTTTGCTTGCCAATCTCTTCCAACACCCGATCATATGTCTCATCCAGCGTTTCTGGTAATTCATCCAGAGCACGCCGGATGCGTTGTCGGAGGCAGTGTCGGAGATACTCAAGCTGGCAAAACGCCCACCGGAACCTACACCACAGGCGTAAGCGAGTGCTCAGACGAACAGGGAAATCACTTTCTTACATCCCATCAGCTTTCTTTGTGAGTACTTCAATGACAAGTTCCTTGTCTGCTCTTTTCCATGCTCGTATTTTGGGATCTGAGTTAACGACGAACTTGATGTATTCTGTGATATCCTGGGCCTGTCCTTTCTCGTCATGTAGGGAAACAGAACGGAATGCCAATGAAGTCAGGACAGACTCGATGTCGGCTTCAGGTCGGCTGGTGACACAAAGCCGCAGGATCGGAATCTGTAATTCAACAAGGTCCTTTACAAGCTTCAAGACTTCCTCACGCGGCGATGGCAAACCAGTCATCGCTGGGCATTCGTCCAGGGCATCGATGACGATGTAGACCGTAGATTGCTCTTGAAGTTCAAGGACTTGCTTGAGACATTGAAATAGCTCACTGTCGCTAGCTTGTTGTTCACCATTATCGTGCGACGAGTGGAAATCAGAAAGAACACGATGGTATGCATCGGATTGGCCACAGAGCTGGACCAGTAGAGATGAAAGCAAGCCACGGAGGAGCTTCTTTTGGTCGTCCCTGAAGTCACAATAAAAGAAAGCCAGGGAAGCCAGTCCAGTTGTGCGCATTGCATGGATATCCTGAATGATTGAAGAACTGGGCAATGACATGCTTTTAAGTTTCCGCAAAGGAATATGAAAAGAGTGACCTACGACAGGATGGTCTTCCCAGCGCCAGCTAAAGAGTAGAAATTTGTGATTTCCAGAGAAAGAATATGGTACAAAATACTAACGCTTTCCATAAACCCATAAGAGAGAGCTTGGTCCAGAGTATTTCCAATCTGAGAAGGTATCACCCTGGATCCACCATGCTCCAGTGCCGCTATGCTGAGTTTTAAGAGCGAGGTTGTGATTGATCCACGGATCCGGGGGGGAGATCCACTTTCGAATGCTTTTCTGTAACTCGTCGCCTGTGAGGTTTTGTAATATTAGCATTCCTACTTGGCTACCGTTCCACAGAGGTATTACTCACGCCTTGACTTGTTCATGTCGCTCACAATTTGTTGCGTGATTTCTATCAAAAGGGTTAGAGAACGCCCTAATTCTCAACAATCAAACTAGCCTAGCGCCTTCCAGACACTCTCTGCCGATACCTTGTCGTCCAGGTCTAGATATGTATCGTCAGCAACGAGCGAGGGATGAGCAAAGTACGCTATTCTCACCGCTCAAGACAGCCCTCCTGTGCCGGACAAGACCACACACAACTTCAAGTGTCTGCGCCCCGGCTGCCCGGACCTCGTCGAGGGTGAGTCTGTCCAGCCGTTGAAGGACGGCCTCGATCTCATCCTCTCCAAGAATTTTCTTCACAAATTTCCCTGTGCCGCATTGAGCCAAAGTACCATATCAGGGAGAACAAGACGAACTTAGTCTTCCCTGCTTCACCTGCTTCGTTGCTAGAGCAAGAGTAGAGAGAACCTCCCCCATTAATTTTATGATTATATCAGTCATGGCTGTTTTAAGAGGGAGCTTTGTATAAATTTCGAGTCTGCTAAGGAATCTTTCGATGGACTCGAACAAGTCGACAAGAGCATCATAGCTTGCGCTAACGTCCTTTGCAGACTGATACGCTCAGACATTATAAGTATATGGACACGGCATGGCGAAAGGAGACCTACTCCGAGCAAGATCGAGAACGCAGTAAATATCGCATTTACAGGTGGAAACGGCTATAGAATGCACGTCAGGGATAAGGAATGAGCCTGAGAGACTTTGGACGCACTAGGCCAATACCCTCACCAAGAGCGGCGTTGGTTGAAAGTGTGTATAGGATGTGGATGGTACGGTTCAGTGATTTCATAATCTTTCCGTCTTCTCTGAATTTGCGGAAGTTCCGCGCATGGTCTTGAAGAAGGGAGGAAATGGAGGCCACGGTGTCGCAGGTTTCGAGTTGCTTAGCGAACGGATGATCAACCAAGTTTGTCCCCATCTGGTTTGTATAGTCTTGCAAAGCAGCGTGGAAGAATGACAGGAAGGAGTCTGAGGGTGAGGTTGGATGGCTCATAACGCGAATCAAATAGTGGTTGTGGGGTCAATAAAAGGAAATTTAGTGTGTGGCAAGATTGCGCTAGATGAGAGGATAGGATGGGACGTGATGATGTTAGAGAGCTGCCAGCAAGGGAAAATAAGCGCACTGGCTCCACTTCCTTCACGTTGCCATGGATAGCTGTTGAGGAGAGCTTCCCACAGCATGTCAAACGCACTAGCGCTGGGAAATTGCTCAGAATACAGTACGTACTGAGTATGTATCGGAGTCCGAATCGAGGCATCCTTCTGCCAGCACCTCAACTCAGTGTCAGTAAGGAGCTGATGAACTTGACCTTGGTGGTGTGACCATGCATGCATACTATGCATTGCTCGCACCAAGTCTTTGATGGCACTCCAAGTTCAGACTGGGATCGCGCCTCAACATGGTCTTGTGCAATGATCGCTAAGCGCTTGCCGAGCCCGTGGGAGTTGTGACTTTTCTCCGCCAATCTATCCGCACACAAATGCGCGACTGACATCTCTACCGTTCCCTTCTACTTACACCATTCTGTCCACTGATAAAAAGGAGCGACGACGCACAATCAACCCCTCTGTATTGTGTCCCTGGCCTCCACCGTCTCAGCATCGTATTCGAATGTTCTACCCAAACATACAGTATCCAGGGCATGTCGGACATCATCCGCTATCACCTTGCTAGTTACAAGGGAGGACGTTCAGAGGATCACAATTGGCGCAGCCTGGCACCCCCAGCGATCAACTTGACAAACAAATTGATTAGGGTACGGTAGTCGCGCAACAACATACACTAAGAGAATGCTTCTCCCAAATGGATTGAAAGTTTCCCGATTCCTGACCCCACCAGTAGCACTGGTTCGTGTTTCGGCATGGCAGTCAAGCAAAACTCGCGGAGAAGCGGGATGGGTGCATATAAAGGTGGCCAAATAACAGGCACACTCTGATTAAAAATACAACATAATATCCACCCCGCCATGAAAGAATAGAAATCAGGATTATGTGTGGCTCTACAGTAGGAATGACTCTATCATAATCCAGCGACATATAGTAATTTTGTCATCATTGTCCTTCGACAGGCCCACTACTCGTACTAGCAGTAGGGGTGGGCAGTGTGAACATGCAAGTTATTTGAGTGACAACGCGACCGACGCTGAGCCACAGCCCACCCAACACCGCTAAGTCAATGCAGAGAAGTTCAATGGCACCAAGCATATACCGCAGTGCGGACACCTTCCAGACCATGAGATGGCGGCGCAGCTATGCCGAGTAGCAGCGCCCCGAAATACAGCGATGTCCCCAGAACTGCCTGCACCGCAGCGAGGACCGCAACGCGCGCTTGGCTCACCGGCTGTGGCTGCAGCTCTTGTGCAGACCCTGGTCGTTGTCCTGGTCCTGGTCCTGAGAGCAGGAAGTGTCAGGCATTGCCGCGAGCAGGGCGACATTCCAGATGCTGATGAGTGGCACAGTGAGCGTGATAAGCGCTGTGGGGCCGAATGTGTTGAGGATTAGGAACAGGGGAGAGCGGGTAGGACACTTTTTAGTAAGCACGAACGCCGCCTTCCACTGCAAACTCACGAGAGTCACTTGGTGTCCGCTTGCGAAGAACGTGAGCCATGCCAAGAGCACGAGCGGCACTACCTCATCCATCCTCACCCCTGCTGTCCCATGCTCTTGCCCAACTTCCGTTGTTGGCAGTCCCTGTTGTAGACGTGCGAGGGTGGTGGCGGGATCGATTGAAAAGCTCGCCTGGAGAGCCCCGCCCATCGCGCGCAGCATTGATGAGCTCGAGGTGAGCAAGCAACACGGCAGTCGCGAGCACGAGGGTTATCTGCGCATTTGGCTGGACCGCGAGCCTGACAGGTTTCAGGATAAGCGCCCAGAGAACGGCAAAGGTAGCGCCATACAGTAAGTGTTGGCGAAGCTGAGCATGCGAACTTCCATCTTGTGACCGGCGCCTGCGGGGGCCCGCTCTGAGGATTTGTGCAGCGCGCCAGGGACAAGCACCTAGAGCGCAGTGCTGCTGAGGGTATGAAGATGCTGGTCCAGGCGAGTAAGGTACCCACCCACCATCGCAGGTCCAAGTAAGTTATTCGGGGTACTCATATGCACTGGACACATCAAGCAATTTGAGGAGCCGACTTGCTGAGCCTGCAATCAGTGCAGGTGGGACGATGTATGGTAGGAGAAGAGAGGCGATGCCGTTGTCGGACTTGGAGATGGCTAGCACCCACCGAATACTGTACAGTACCAGGACTGCTGCAGGAATGAGCAACATACTACGAGGATAGGTGACTCGGCGACATCTGAGCCCGAGAAGAAATTGACGTGATCACCTTTGCGATCCATCCCATGGTCCCTGAGGGCAACTAGTTGAGTGTCCATTGACAACGTATTTGAGGACATCGCCTGTCTGTTGCTGCTCGCTAGCATCGTTGGGTAGTTGGGGTCTATGGTGGGCACATGCTAGTATGACTCAGCTCGGACGTGGTCCCTGTGACAATACATGCCATGCTGTTGTAACCCAAGGACGATCATTGGCAATGACCGCACCAACAATGCCCATACAGGGACAGGTGGGGCAAACCGTTGGATCAATTGTCCCAGCAATGCCTATTCCAGGAGAGTCCAATCATGAGATCAACATGATCGACACCTTAAGGAACCACATCAGAGATTCACTGATAGGTATCCCAAACAACCTCCCTGAAATTAAGGGACTGCGAGCCAAGTTGCCTGAGGCCTATGATGGCGAAGATGACTTTGATCATCTCGATAGGTGGCTTCAAGGCCTATTGAGATTCTTTAAGATCCACCGCCTCACAGGGGGGGACAAAGACATAGACCGGGTCCTGGTAACAGGGACCTGTCTAAAGGGAAAAGCTGAACGATGGTTCAGCCATGAGGTAGAATGTCCAAAGCGCAGGACTCACGATTGGATGTTTGAGTCAGTAATAATTGCACAATATCGTGCATTTATAACCACCGCTATGGCACAGAAAGCGATGGAGGAGTACTTGAATATCAAGTACTCAAAGGAAGAAGGAATATTAGGCTTCCATCGCAACCTAGTCATGTGGGCCAGGCGACTTGCCCAGTACCCAGATGACTACTCCTTTAAACGAAGAATTATGAACAGCCTGCCGTCTGATTGTCTGTACCACCTGACAATGTACGACAAACTTACAGCCAAACATAGTTCTATGGAGGACATCGTGTGACAAGCATGACACTATGAGCAAACCCAAGCTTCACTGAAGGTAGGGCGTAATATCAAGCGGCAGCCCGGTCAAGGTTCCTTGATGCCTACAACGAGTGGGCAACAGAGGACAGTGGGGTTACGCGAACTGCAGCATTCGTGCAACCCACCAGCTAGGCTGCCACAAGGCAGGAGTGGCGCAAGTTATGGGACACAAAACCAGTGCCCAGCCCCATGGCCTGCCACAGGGAACCACAGTAGACCTGCAGCCCCGATGCCATCAGCCTCGAAGGGAGATACTTCAAAGCTGACATGTTACAAATGCAGCAAAGTTGGCCACATCGCATCTGACACCAAGTGTCTGCAGTATAAAAAGCCTGAGCAGCAACAAATTTTTGCTGCCCAGGTTTTGGACAATAGGTCAGATAGTGAGCAACTGAACCATATGGAGCTTCCCGAAGAAAGCGAGGAAGCTCCAGAAGAGGTCGAGGGAAACCTTGACGAGGAGCCATGCAAGCAGGACAACTGCCCAGAAGGCTCCCAGTATGACGACGAAGAGTCGTTCTATGAGGAATATGATGGCTACGCACCGCCATCGGATGATGAGGAACCCATTTACATTCGGGCTATGAGCACTGAAGGGGGTGAAAGCCCTAGCTCTGCACTTGAAAGTGAACGCTCTAGTCCTGCTCCCAAAGGAGAGAGCTCCAGCAGTACTGCCATGAAATTCAAGGATGTAGACTGGAAGTCTTGTCAGGAAACGTTGCAGAACTGTTTCCAATGAGCGCCTTACATGGGAAGCAACCCATGGGAGTTCACTCCCTGAGATGGAATTACGCATGTATGCAACTGCAAAGTGTGTGCAAATTTCAAGGAGCACATCCTCGTCTCGGAGCTCATACACAGCAAGAAAGATTCTTCCGCTGGGAAAATCCAAGACCAATATGAGCAAGGACTCATCCATCTTGGATGGGACTTGGCTCATGAAGGAGGGCATTTATCTCAAACAGAAATAAACACCGTTGAAGCCCTAGAATGATGAAACCACCAGCAAATGCTGTGGTTAGAGGCGTTGCACACAATGAATCATGACTATAAAGTCAAGATCAAGGAGCTCTTGGACGAGCTTGCTTGTGAACGCTTGGACCTTGAACTCCAGGGCAAGGAGTCCGAAATTTGGTTTAACCAATTAATGGAACTCCAAAAGCAATACAAGGAGTTGGAGAACAAACTGGCTAACAGCCAGCCAAATGTTCCGTCTTCATATAGCGACGAAGACATACACATGAGAGCAAAACATCGAGCGAAGGACAAGAAAGAGGGGGACAAAGAGGAGGAGGCGTGATGTGTGAGGGCGTTGCGGCGGGGCACTGATGTGTCAAGTCGTTGACAGCAATGCAGGTGTCATGTGGTCCGGAATGCGCTGATCTGAGGGCACACACGATGCTCACCTTACATCTCCCGGGGGCTTTAAATTTCGACCCTCCTGGGTCGACCTGATGATGGCGCTGTTTGTCGCTGAAACCGTACGCTGGCAGTGTGAGGTGTGTGGTTCCGCTAGCAAAATGGGTGAGCGCAACGTCGGAACAATCAGGAGAGGCACAAGCCAAGGTGAAGTTGACTGGGTGCTCGAGTTGTCCAGGAGAGGGTGGGTGCAGCGTCAAGGGGGCACAACTGGGATCAGGGAAGGGAATGGTGTGGCAGTTGTTGACTGGGGAAGGATGTGCACTGCCAGAGACAAGGCTGGGGACTTGCATGTGATTGCAAGCAGGGCCTATGATGGCGACAGTGGGTGGGTCCTCGAGCGGAAACGATGCGAGTAGAAGGGGGTAGCCAGATGGGTGCCAAGCCACAGCACAGTTGGTGCTGGAGAAGAGACATGTAAGAGGCGACCCAAGAGAGAAATCGCCTTGTCGAGCCTTGCCAAGGCTGCTGTTGTTGATGTCCGCATCAGCATTCTCTGAGTCGAAACAAGGGCCTGAAGTGCGATGGAAGGCGGAGGAAAGGAACAGATGGAGGAGGCTAGAGAGGCGAGGAATGGCTGAGGGTGCAAGGTCATCGGTGCAAGGTCGCACAGAGGGGCAGCAGTCATGGAGAGGCTGGATATGCTGAGTGAGGAAGTTGTCGCCCATGCCGGCGTTAAGAGGGGGTACAAGGACTTCAGGGCTGCTGCGGGAGACGAGGGACTCGGGATGTTTGGTGGGAAGTGGTTGGGTATACTTGGGAACAGTGACAGAATGAGTGGCAGGCACAAGCGGCGGAATGAGGTGATGCACAGTGGCTTGCATAGGACGGAGAAGAGAGGGTATGAGATTGAGAACTGAAACGACTGAGACAGCCGGTGTGTGTCCAGTGCGGGGGCGTGTGGGGACAAAGACTCTGTGCTCCAAGTTAGTGGGATCGCGGACTGAAACCTCTACCCCGCCGCTGGGCAGGTCCTCAAATCGCAGGAGTGCCGACTTCTGGAATGGGCGGCCAAGCAACAGACCGAACAACGCGTGCTCGACGACATGTGCATGGACCTTGATTGTCACATCGCCCACCTGCAGTGGCAAGTTTTCAGCACATCCTACCATCCAGTTAGTGGCGCCGTTTGCTCCTTCCATCTCGATGAGGCGCTGGTTGTTGATGGGGACTCCAAGTGATTGGACAATGTCGCGCCGAATGACAACGATTTGCGAACCGGTGTCCAAAATGGCAGGGGTCTTGAAGCTAGCATTGACAAGAGCGTCGAGTTCCAGCAAGGGGAGACAGAACTCCGGAGAGTGGTCATCTGAGAGTGGCAGATCATCGGAGAAGTCATCGTGCAGAGGACTTCCTTTTTCGGCAACCACCACCTCCGCGGCTAAAAACCTCGCCAACAAAAGTGCTAGCAAAGAAGTAGGATATAGTCAATAAAAAACACAAACACATCACTCTACATACCTCACATATCTTTCATAAAACCCATTCATAAGACGAATTCACCGTCTTAAAAAATGTCTAAGCCCCCATCAAAGGGGGAGGCATTACCTCTGGCCAATATGCGCCCACCGGGTGGAAGAACTCACCTTACGCGAGCCGCCACAGCCGCAACGTCTGCAAACAAAGTCCTCAATACAAAGACTGTGAAGGAAAGCCCTGTAGGCAAGGAGCCCCAAGGCCCAATGACGGAATCCACAGTAGCTGAGAACAGACCGAGCAACGACACCAGTCACATGGTGTCCACATTACAGAAAATAGCTGACGCCATCGCCCTAATCGCAGTGAAGGACAACGTAGACAGGCCAACCAGGAAATCTCTTGACAAGGTCATATCCTTCATCCAGGAGGAGAAGGAAAAGGAGAGACTGAGGGAAGCCAATCTAAAGGCCTCAACCGAAGATAGCTTCTTGAGGAAACGCATCAGAGCGGACCTGGTGGAAATGTATAACTCCCTCAAAAAACAACTGGATAGTATCCAGGACACCTTGAACGCAACCCTTGAGAGTACGGGGAAACTACTCAAAGACACAGAGGGCGTAGCAGCCGCCACAAGGGACCTCTCGGGCAAGGTCGGTAAAATTACTGACACCGCAGATAAAATTGCAACAGACACATCGAAATACCGCGACGCTGTTCTGTCTAGACCCACGCCGACGCCGACGCTGAGAGCTAACACTGATCCTAAGGTCTTGGGAGACTTAGATCGCAAAGCCAGGCAAATCTTAGTCGAACTTTTTGGCACCGAAGGGGACAGCACCCTTGGAAAAAGCCTTACGGATCTGGCCGACAAAGCTAACGAAGTCATCAGCGAGATCGAGGACTCAGGTAAACCAAAGGACATAAAAGTCGAGACGCTCTTCAAGACTCACCGACAAGCTCTAGTCCTCGTCCTCAACAGCAAAGATGCTGCCACCTGGATCAGTAATCCAGAGATCGAGATAGCCTTCACCAAAGCATTCTCGGAAGGCTCGCACATTACAGCAAGAAAGTACAACCTGATCGTCCCAAGAATCCCAATCACTTTTGACCCCAAGGACAAGAAGCATCTTCATGAAGTAGAGGAGGCGAACGGATTACGCCCAAATGAAATCACGAAAGCCAGGTGGATCAAGCCGACAGAAAGGCGGAGACTGGATCAAACTCATGCCTACGCCATTATGACTCTGTCCTCGGTGGATTCGGCTAACCGGCTTATCAGGGATGGGATGAACATTTGTAACGCGAGAGTCAGACCCACGAAACAAAAGCGGGAGCCAGTCCAATGCATGAAATGCAGGAAATGGGGGCATTACGTCTGTGAATGCCCGGCGGACACAGACACATGTGGAACCTGTGGCGAACCTCACCGTACTAACACATGTCCCAACAAGGAGAAGATCTTTTGTGTATCGTGTGGTGACAAGTCTCATACCAGCTGGGACAGAACATGCCCGGAATTCAGCCGGCGCTGTGCCATTCAAGATGAGAGAAACCCAGAGAACGCGATGCCATTTTTCCCAACGGAGCATGATTGGACGCTGACTGCGAGGCCGTACAGAATCCCTCTTGACGAACGCTTCCCGGGAGTTTATACAGTAAACAGTCTCCCCACCTTAGGTGGAAATCACCCTCCTAAGGGATCGCGCCCACCGCGCAGGGCTAATGGGGCCACCGCATCGCAAAACCCTCAGGGTCGTGGACCTCAGCGCACGGGCTCTAATCTTATCCCCCTTAGTCATGATAGAGAGGAAGGCGAACTTTCTGGAGCGGATGGACACGATGAACTGGCGAGTGACGCCCCCTTTTACAACTGGACTAAAGAAGACAAGGAGCAACACCAACTCAACGGTCAGAAAGGATGGTAGATACAACCAAAAAGCTTTCGATCTGGCAACAAAATGTAAATAAATCGCCTTCTTGTCAACATAATCTCATCAGCAACAACTGTCTGGCAAATATGGGAGTGGACTTAATCGTGCTGCAAGAACCAGCCATCAACCACTTCAATTATACTATCACTACCAGGGACTGGATGCTGATCTACCCCTCTGTGCATGGTGCTACGCCCAACAGATCCAGGGCTATCACGCTATTGCGTTCAAATATCAGTACGGACTCTTGGACCCAGCTTGACTTCCCATCTAGCGACGTCACCGTCATACAAATCAAAGGAAACTGGGGCAAAATTACAATCTTCAACATCTACAACGACTGCGACAACAACGACACAATCAAATTGCTGTCAAACTACTACAGCAGGAATAGAACCCAACTTGAGCATGCAGATACGGGTGCAGCGCATATCATCTGGCTAGGCGACTTCAATCGGCACCACCCACTGTGGGACGACCCCGACGATGACCGCCTCTTCACGCCCGATGCAGTCTCCGCAGCAGAAGAGTTAATTGAAGCAATTGCGGACGCAGGGCTAGAGCTTGCCCTCCCAAGCAGAATCCCAACGCACCAGCACAATGTTACGAAAAGTTGGACCAGACTGGACCAGGTCTTCCTGTCGGATCACTCTATGGACATGCTACTATCCTGTGACACGCGGACGGACCTACAAGGTATACTGACCGATCACCTTCTGGTCCTTACTGAGCTCGACCTTCACCTCGGACCCTCCACCGATAAACCTTTCACCAATTTCAGGGAGGTGGACTGGGAAGAATTCCATACAGCTCTGGAGGGGCAGTTAGCGAGGATCCCACCCCCGGAGCGGATACGCGACCAAGCCCAACTGGATGCTAGCTGCAAAACCCTAACGGCAGCAATCCAAAGAGCCATTCAAGAGCAAGTTCCAATCACGGAAATCACCCCGAAGTCGAAGCGTTGGTGGACGAAGGAGCTTACCCAACTTCGCAAACGATCTAACAAATTGGGAAGGCAGTCGTACAAGCGCAGTAACGACTGCACGCACATAGTACACGCTGAGCATGCGGAGGCAGCCAAACTATATAACAGAACGTTGAAAAGTACTAAAGAGCATCACTGGCGCTCGTACCTTGAAAAAGCAGAGGACCCAGACATCTGGACTGTGCATCGCCTCACCTCCGCACCGGCCAGCGACGGAGGGAAGGCAAGAATTCCTGCGCTGAAATTCAGAGACGGAGAGGAAGATAGAACCGCAGTTACCAACAGCGAAAAGGTTTCTGTGCTAGCCAAGGGGTTCTTCCCCTGAAAACCGCAAATGCAAGACCTCTCAGAAAGCGCAGACTATCCAGAGGCATGCTGCAAAGCAGGCAGCATGACGGTAGAGCAAATCCTCAGGCAGCTCAAGAAATTAAAGCCCTACAAGGCTCCAGGGCCAGACGGCATCCCAAATATAGTGCTGACCAAAAACGCTGATCTGCTTGTTGAAAGACTTCACCCGATCTACGTAGCGATGCTAGACAAGAGTCTTCACTACAAGCCGTGGAAATCCTTCACCACAGTCGTCCTCCGCAAGCCCGGCAAGCCGCGTTATGATGTCCCCAAGGCGTATCGTCCAATTGCTTTGCTAAATACCATGTGGAAAGTCATCACCGCAATAGTGGCTGACCAGATTACGTTCCTCTCAGAAGACCATCAGTTACTGCCGAAACACCACTTTGGGGGGCGACCAGGCCATACAACTACAGACGCAATGCACCTCCTCGCACTCAGAATCAAGGCCGCCTGGCGCTCAGGCAAAGTTGCGGCAGTTCTCTTCCTGGACATCGAAGGTGCATTCCCGAACGCAGTCCCGGAAAGACTTGTTCATAACCTCAGAAAACGGAGAGTACCAACAAAATACACGAATTTCGTCAGCAACATGCTTCGCGATAGGGTAACTACGCTAAGATTCGACAGCTATTCCTCAAACGCAATCCAGATCGACAACGGCATCGGTCAGGGCGACCCGCTCTCGATGGTGCTATACCAATTCTACAATGCAGACCTTCTTGACATCCCAAATAGCAAAGACGAAGATGCGATGGCTTTTGTGGATGATGCATTTATGCTAGCGGTAGCGGACAGCTTTGAGGAGGCACACGTTAAGCTGGCAGATATGATGGGTAGAGAAGGCGGGGTAGCTGAGTGGTCCACCACTCACAACTCCCCCTTGGAATACTCTGAGCTAGCTCTAATCGACTTCACACACAGGCAAAGTCCGAAAACCAGACCTCCTCTGCACCTCCCTGAGAGAGAGGTAAAGCCTTCTGTCAGCACTAAATACTTAGGCGTAATTTTCGATCAAAACCTCAGCTGGAGGGCACAACAAGCCCACGCGATTAAGAAAGGTACCATCTGGGCAGCACAAATTAGACGTATTGCAAAGCAGGCCTGGGGCGTTACACCCAAGTACACAAGGCGGCTCTACGTTAGCGTCGCCCTCCCCAGAGCCTTATATGCTGTCGATCTCTGGTGTATCCCCACCCAAAATGACCGCTCAGGACCAAGAGCCACAGGCTCAGCAAAAGTGACAAGACAATTAGCAACGCTACAGCGCGCTGCCACCACGGTGATCACAGGTGGACTACGCACCTCGCCCACTGACGCGTTGGACGCTTGCGCTTTCCTTCTCCCAGCCTCAATGAATATCAACAAATGGTGCCACAGAGCGTTCGTTAGAATGGCTATGTTACCAAAAGACCATCCGCTACACAAGACAATGAAGAGCAAACGCACGAAGGGGATCAAGCACCACCACACAGCCTTATACCACCTTCTCGACGCTTACAACCTTGACCCGAACTCAATCGAAAAGATCCCTGCGGCGCCACGAAACCCAAACCTCATAGGGTTGACCCCATTCAAGATAAGCATCCCCGAAGACAGGGACAGTTCAATTAGGGAAGCCAAGAACGCGATGGAGAAGGTTCAAGTCTTTACGGATGGGTCAGCCATAGAAGGTAAAGTGGGGGCGGCAGCTATCCTTCTGAGAGAAGGTAGGCCTATACGCACTTTACACTTCCACCTTGGCTCGGAGGGAAAACACACAGTCCACAAGGCGGAACTGGTAGGAATCTTATTGGGACTGCACCTTATCAGTACAGAAAAGAAGGGCGGCACCACTTTTGCTCTTGGGTCCGACAACCAGGTGGCTATCAAGGCGTTTCAATCAAACTTTCGAAGCCCAGGACATCACCTCGCACGGGCAGCCCTTCGGCTTGCCCACCAAATTCATAACCGCAACAAGAAAACCAAATACACGCTAGTGATCAGGTGGACGGCCGGACACGAAGGCATCGAGGGCAATGAAATCGTGGATAGGGAGGCGAAGAAAGCGGCGGAAGGGCACACCTCAGACAAAGAGCTCATCCCCGCTTATCTGAGAAAACTGTTGCTAACGAATCCCTCAGCAATAAAAAGAGCGTATAGCGACCAGATTAAAAATAAATGGAACAATACCTGGCGAAAATCGAAAAGAGGTGGCAAAATGCACCAGATCGACGCGTCTACCCCGTCAAACAAGTTTCTCAAAGCTATCAGCACACCAAACCTCTCGCGCAGATCCACAAGCTTGATATCCCAGCTAAGGCTCACCCACATCCCGCTCAACAGCTACCTTGAACGGTTCAAAAGAGCAGACAGCGCCAGATGTCCCGCTTGCGGAGCGGACAACGAAACCATTGGGCATTTTCTCTTTGATTGCCCAGGCTACGCTCACGAAAGGTGGGCACTAGCCCGACAGGTTAAAAAGAACAGAAAAGTGCTATCTCTAGAATCCCTGCTTGGAGAACCCAATCTGGTGATCCCGTTAGCGAACTACATCAATGCAACACACCGTTTCTCGACGCGCGGTGAGCATTCGTTGAATCAAACATAACCCGCTACACCACAAAACTATCCAGTTCATACCACTTTTCGGAGTAACGCACTCCCGCGCGGACAGCACACAAACCCAAAAACTTTCCCCCTTGTAACAATGAAGTGCGTGCTAGTACTGCGCAAGCGCTCTCCTCAAGACTCAAGTATAACGACGATCTCGGGGTGTCACGGCACCCAGCGCGAACTTCCGCGCTTGTCGATTCTACTGCAGTAATTGTTATGCGATGATGGCCTCAGAGCTATGGGGGAGAAAGCGGCAGAGTTCAAAATCCTATATTCCCTTTTATTACACAGACAGCATGTACATGTTCTCGAAGTGCTACGTGGGGTTCTTTACCCCGAGGCGCACTCAAATCGATTCAAAAAAAAAAAAAAAAAAAAAAAAAAAAGTCATTGTGCACTGTGGTGCGGCACGGGGGCAAACGCAAGTCCACTGCAGGCACTACCTCGTACTTGTTAGTCTCCACGCGGCACACCTTCAGCTTCTTGGCAATGTTCTTGCGAACAGTGTGGCTGGCTGCGAAGATGTGAGCAGGAGTGGTGAGGGATAACTTGCCCTTCATGAGATACTCCTCCAGCTCAGTGACAAGCTGCTGATCCTCAGCGTCGGACTGATACCGATACTGCGTGCTGGATCAGGGAGCGCTGGAGGCGGCGGTGGGTGGCTGAGCAGGTGCTGATGTCAATGGCGCTGGAGTGGGAGGAGATGGAGGCAGTGCGGAGAGCTCGGAGGCCTTGCCCGGGCGTTTTGTCTTCTCCATGGCGAAAACCTTGAAGATGTCTTGCGAGAAAACTTCTTCATTGGGGGTGGCGACTTCCCGAACCTGCAGAATGTGAGATTCAATCACCTCCTCAATTCTGGCAGAAGCGTTGCATGAGTCAAGGTGCGGCGGTGGGTCGCATGCCGAGATCGCTTGAGTCTGGGCTGGGGGCGAGGCAGCGGAAGACTGTGCAGTTAGCCACGCATCGATACTCGCCTTGAGTCCGTGTCTCATGCCATCGAATGGTACCGGTTGCCCGTTCGGAAGATGCAGCCTATTGTTGATCCAGGAGGTGCGTCCGGTTTGAAGGTACTCGTTAGCCGAAGCACATGAGTGAAGCCGATGACCCTCAGTGCGGCAGAAAGCACAGAGCTTGGGGCGAGGACCAAAGAAGAAGGGGGTAGTGGCGGCAGTGTTGGCAGCGGGCACGGCTGGAGTCGGGACAGGTGCGGCAGCTGGCACACTCCATGTTGGTGGCTGCAGGGGTGGCGGAGCTGAATACAAGTAGGCAGCGGTGGTGTCAGTCTGGTACTCTGGCCTGGGGATGCTCATCATGTGGTTAGGGAAACGGGTGGCGCATTGTGCATACAAAACCGCATATTTCGGATCGCAAGGCGGCAGGGCATGGAGCTGGTATATCAAACCTTTGAGCTTGTTCTCATTCTCCTCAGGGGCGTCATTCTGGAACCAAATGGTTCAGCTTTCAATGCGTGGCGACAAGTAATTGTGCGGAGTGCTGCACTCCATTCGCGTGCGATTGGTGTGAGGGGAAGGCTCATGCAGTAAGAAGTCATCATCACCTGAGAAAATGGCCCTTGCGATGTTGAAAACGTCCTTGAGGTCAAAGGCTTGACCCTGCAGCATATTGGGGTGCATGGCGATGAGGCGTTCGCGGAGGGCGCGCTGGTCTTCTGGGTGGAATCCGCGCCAGAAGATGGCATTGCATTCACTGACGGTTATCCTACCGGTGCTGAGGAGGACCTTGCTCTGGTTGTTAAACTGCTGCTGGTAGTTGATGACATTGGTCTCGTCACCCATGCGCTTCTGGGCATACTTGGCAGCGAAGTTGATGAGCTTCTGCCTCGAAAACTGCCCTTCAGGAGTGGGGCTAACATACTCGTCGCACAGCTTGTCACAGAAGTCCAGCCAGTTGCATGCAATGTATCCTGGCAGGTTTTGCCAAACGTGTCACTGGGAGCGGTCGACATACTGAATTACTGTCTCCACCTTCTGCAGGCTGGTGAGGCTGCACTTGTCCGCTAACTCTTCGTACTCCTCCAGGAAGTCTTCAATCAGCTGGTCGACGTTGCTGGTGAAGTGGGGCGCAAGCCTGGACTGCATGGATGGCATGGCGCCGACGCCATAAGTTGGCGCGAAGGCCGGAACGGGTGCTGGTGTAGCAAAGGCTGCAGTCATTGTGCGCGGTCGCATGGGTGGAGGTTGCAGTAGTGCTCTTGAGTGCGGACGTTGCAGTGGTGGAAATGTGGCGTGCAGGAGATGCCGCGGAGGCTGGAGTGATACTTGATATGGATGTGGAGGGAGAGGTGGAGGCCGCATGAGTGGCTCTTCGTCGATGTAGGACAACCCGTCGTCGCTTAGGTGAGCGGGTTGTCGCGGCATGCTGAAGGAGGCATTGGGTAGTTGGAAGGGTGAAGGTGCTAGTGGGAGGTTTAGACCGGGTCTGGGTGTGTCGAACACTGGGGCAGGTATAGATGGGTTAGTTGCGTAATGCAGGGGTGGTACGTAGCGGATTGGGGACGACAGGACACTTTCAGATGCGAACGGGAGGCTCGGAGGTGACTCGGAGGAGTCAGGTATAGGTGATCTATGGCGGTATGCTTGTGCGATGTTGGAGATAAATTCAGACACAGGGATGTCTGAAACGAGTGGAGTGCTGGCGGCAAGGAGAATGTGTTGTAATGCACTGGGTCAGGTGACTTGGGCTTGTGGTGTGACTGGTTCGTGTTCCTGCTGTTGGGGCTGGACGCTGTGGGTGAAGTGTCCTCGGTTGTCCCTAAGCTGAGGTCGGCTCGGCATGCGCAAGGTCGCCAAGGGCAACCAGGAGCAAAAGATAGTATCTGAAATGGGAACAAGTGAAGAGAAGCAGCGAACTTGAAAAAGCTCACTGCCTCTCTGGGGCAGCCAGATATATCGCAGACAGATAGTCCGCGCGAGAGTTTGAGAGAAGAGATTAAAGATAAAACCTGAGCAGCGCACCCAAGATCGAGAACGCGCCAGGAGTGATTGAGGGGCGGTGTGCGCAAGTTGTTATCCTCGCTGCCGCGGATGGGTGTTCGTTAATGATGTTGGGGATGTAGCGAGTCAATCGGAGAGTGTCGTGAGAGATAGGAAGAAGGGCCACAGCTGCCCGGCACACAGAGAGAAAGAGAGGGGAAGAAACAGGCCACAGTTGCCTGGCATTCGCCAGGACTGGGCTTGGGTATATATATTGAGTCCGAAACGATGAGACAATGTGTGCTACGCAAGGGAAACGAATAAGGAGTGAATGTTCTGCCAGCGACAGACCGCGCAGCATCGTATGGAAAGAAGTGTCCAGCGAATAGACAAGGGAGCAACAACAGATGTGTATCGAAGTGTGACAGTGGGCGCAGGGTCAAAAGGAGCGGCTTGGCACGATGTCCGATGGCAGAGATGCTAATAAGGGCTAACAAGAGGGGGCGACGAGTCTAAGGCGAAAAGAGATACAAAGAAACATATGAATAAGGTCTAACAAGTCCGAATCCAGCGATCTACAAGTCCAGCGGCGTGGGGACCCGAACAAGGGCAGAAGGCACGGAGCGTTGAGCTCGACGTGTGTGACGTTGGTTGACATGCGGTCTTGTGGCACATGCTAACGATGGCAGGTGTGGCGAGTGATGCCGGTGGCGATTCCCAGTCTGGCGGCGAGGGGACCTGTGTGGCGGTGAGAGCGAAACATCGAGCGAAGGACAAGAAAGAGGGGGACAAAGAGGAGGAGGCGTGGCGTGTGAGGGCGTTGCGGCGGGGCACTGACGTGTCGAGTCGTCGACAGCGACGCAGGCGTCACGTGGTCCGGAATGCGCCGATCCGAGGGCACACACGATGCTCACCTTACAATGGCATTTGATGAATTCAGAAACAACGATCCCAAACTAATCGGATTCCTTCAGCCCATCACCAGTGGCTTGCATATGCTTTCAACTAAACTGAACCTTAGCACCGGCGCTGGTCTTGTAGGCCCCACAAAGTTCGTACCATCTCTTTCTTTCTCTGATCACCTTCTCTTGTAGACTCTCCCCTTTGAAAAACCAATCTTCTCCGCAATCAGTGTCCTTCTCTCCGTGCGTAACCAGTTCAAGGATGTCTCTGCTGGTTCTTCTGATGTTTCTGAGTCCTAGACGACCAAGTCTCTGAGGGCAAGCTATGATGCCCTCGTAGAATTTCTTGAATACGTTGAGAACCTTCTCCGACGCCTCATTAGTTATACTAAGGTCGAGAAACCCACGCTCGCGATGACGGAAGTGGTGATCAAAATCATGGCCCAACTAATATCTGTTGTTGCTCTTGCGACTAAACAAATAGACCAGGGACGATTCAGTGAGTATTTTCGAGGAGCATCCCCATTCAAATGGCCTGACTAGCTGCAGAGAAATACGGAAAGAAATTAGTAGGAGAAAAGGAGATCGAGGCAGTCCTCCAGAGAATCGATCGACTCACCTTCGAGGAGGCTAGGGAAACTGTCAGTCGGACTCTCGACATTGTTTATGGACTGGCCAAAAATATGGAGGTGGTAATGGAAGGTGTGAATGGTTTTTTGATATGAGTTATATGCTTAATTCAAGCGCCGATATGGTAGATGGAAAGGAATCACTAGATGGTATCCGACAAACCCTTGGTGCGTGCAGCTGACGTGCATGGAGGAAATGTCGTTCTCACCTTCAAATACTAGTCTCCATGCAAGAGATGGCAGTAAATGTAACGAAGGCGGAACGTTCGTAGACTTCCGATATTGCCATTTTTGGGATATATAAGCTGAATTGACTATAGGTGACCAATTTCGGGAGATGTTTCGGCGTTGGTTGTCCCCGCCTGACCCCTGGACAAGTCACAATATTGCTCGTGAAGTGCATTGCCTTGGAACGTCCACGTGGTTTATACAAGGGGACATCATTAAAAACTGGAAATCGACTGGCTGCTTTTTGTGGGTGACTGGCCTGAGTATGCATCTCTCTTCCCAGCTTTCCAAACTGCTGATAGTCTCTAATCTCTTAGACGGCTCAGGCAAGACAATCATTTCGTAAATGTCACTTACAGCGTTTTTTTTATGCGTACTCATATCACCAATAGTTCAAGCATCATCGAAGACGTCCAGTCCATTTGTCGGACTGGATTGGCCGCCATTGCCATCTTTTATTGTGATTTCCGAGATACCGCCAAGCAAAATGCGCGCAGCCTAGTCTCGTCTCTTCTTATCCAGCTCTGTCATCAGTCACATGCGCGTTGTCAGCGTCAGGCGGAACGTCCGGGTGTATACGCCAGATCTTGTCAAGACTGCTGCAAGTTGGGCTGCTCGACCTCCCAGCGGGGTGACTCACGCCCCAAATGTGTTCGCATAATCTCGCGATTGGGAGCGAGCGGCTCCATCGACTCTCAAGCTGGCGCCACGACACGCAGACAGCTTCAAAAGGCGCATGGACCTTCCCCCTAATTTCCATCCACATACGGGCGTCGCATCGTCCAATGCGTCGATCGCTTCCTCTACCACAGTGTCCACATTGGGAGACAGCCCGACGGACCACTTTGGTTTAAGAAAACCAGCTGTCGCGGGAGAAGAGCGATTCCGGAGGTTTGACAGAACTTAAGTGGGGCGAATTTGATGCGATGGGCTTTGGGGGCCCTCATCCGAGTGAGAGGAACTTACAGCTTGACCTCACAGAAGGTGCCCGGACGGTAAGTCTCAATATCGCCTTTGGTCGTGTTGTGTCGCTAATATTCACTAACCGTGTTACAGTCGCAAGCGGCGAAACGAACGACGCTCACTTGGACAGATTTCTCGTCCACTGGATTCACTCGCACCGACGCGCCGCTGAGCACGACGCTACAATCCAGCACCCCCCTCGTAAATTCAATCTCGTCTTGGCCATAGCAACAAGCCAATATCACGCGCAAGTTGAAAGGACACAGAAGTCTCTCCCACCATTTGGATGGGACACCGAGCCTGTGATAGGCACAGAGGTGGTCGTTAGGCGTTGGGGAGACGTTCATGGATGTATTCTGTGACCTGATGTACGGCAGTGGATGGATGGAGATTGAACGGGAGGAAGTTGACAGGGTGTGTAATTGAGCCCTGGTGAGAGCCACTTTCTAGGTCTTCCGTGATCGCCGTCTTACCGTCCTTTGTCCTTGCAGATCGAGTTCAAATCACTTCCCTTAGCCAGGTCGACTGTTTCTGGCACTACCGATCCGAGCACTTCATCCATAGTGTTCCTTTTCGAGGAGTTTCTTGTCGAGGAGTTTGTGCCGCTCGAATACCACCAACGATTATCTGCGGGCGTACAAAACAAAAGAACGTCGGGCTCTTTCTCACCTGGCAAGACAAAGCAATGGAAGCAAGGCGCCACTCTTGATGGACGCCCCTACGTTGTCGGACACGTTCCTCGGAGTCTGAACTCTCGGGAGGCCGAGTTTGAGGGACTCATTCGTGGCAACAACAGTTCGACGAAGGTGATTTCACTCGGTCGTGATGGGCCCGTAAGGCGAGACATTACCCAACCCCGGGATACCTCCTGGCTCTTCACAGGGTCCTCCATCGGGGCATACTCGACCAGACATCTCTGCTCCCTTATTCGTTGCGCCGCGGGAGGAAATTACACCTCGTCCGTCTACCCCAGTCATCTAACCAGCCACCCAAGTAGGCATCCGACGTACCGGAAGCGGAAATAAGCGACGTTTCCGACTACCCACAGGTCTTCCGCATAGTCCGCATCCACGCACGTCTGGCTTGGCCCCTTCGCAAGCAGAAGACGTCGAGTTCGAGACGCGCCTCGCAAGATACAGTGATGACGAGTTAAAAAGCATCAACGCGAATTCTCGGAAGGGGACGAAGGAGGAACGCCGACGGTCGAAGGATGATGCCTGGGTCGACATACTAGTTGCGAGCCACTCGCGCCGCGCAGGAAACCAAGGCGCAGAGCTTCGCCGACCCGGGGGCCCTCGACCTCGCAACGCTAGTCGTCAAGACCCAGAAGTCACGAGCCAAGAAGTGGGTCTGGTTTTCGCAGGCATTCGTGGCCCTTCACCTCCGTTCGATGGAGAAAGTGTCGACATTGAGCCAATGAACGTCCCACACCGTTCGAGGATGGACAGTACTGGAACGGCTCTGGATGAAATATACGCGCCAACGATACCTGGCAGCGTCGACCTGGCAGAACCGGAAGAGGTGCCAATCCCAGCACCGCAGTGCCCTCAACGGCGGATGGGCTATTTCGACTTGCATCCTGAACGGCGGCACGTGCAAGTGGGCGGGGATGGAGGTGACAGAGGTGACATGTTAGACGAATTCGCCCAGGCAGCAGGAGGTGTGGAGACACCCCCACGACGTAGTGACACGACCGAGAGCGTCTATTCATCCGGGCCGACGCTGCCAGCCTCGCCGAAGCAGGCCCTCTCCCGACTTAACGATGAACGGCTTCATCCCAATCCCGCCGTTAGAACCCTCTCCCCCCCTTCCCCTGTGCCGACCGCAATGCCGAGCCCACAGACACCGACATATACTCAACGTGACCTGCAACGACAGCAGGAGGTGCGGAACGCGGAACAGATAGTCAGGCAAGCCCGGGCCGAACCCGGCCGCCGAAGGCGAGCCTGCTGATCGAGATGTACCGCGAGAAGGAGCGACAGGCTGCCAGCAGTAAAGGCTCTCCGGGCAAGTCTGCTGGTACTTCCTCACAAAAACAACTACCTCAGCCGCCCGCGCTGGTGGTGAAAGAAACGGCGCCGCTGGCACCTCCACCACCTCCGCAGCTCGACTTGTCCCTTTCCGCTCTTGACTTCCCTGGGATGGAGCAGCTTGAAGAAGACGAGCTGGAGAGGGACGGAGAAGATTATGTGGAGCCGCCGAACTTGGATTTTGATCACGGTCAGGACAGCCCATTCTGGTATATTCACGGTGCGCCGTTACACGACGTGGTGGAGGAGGAAGAGGAAGAATGAAGTGCGTGACGAGCGCTTTCAGTGCGTGGTGTGTCATACCTAAAAATGCAGATTGTCGAAATTGCCCACTCATTCCGCCCGCCTTTTTTTTCTTTCTTTCTTTTACCAGGATTTTATCAGATTCTCCGCTCCTGGCTAGCATTCGCTGCCTTGTTGACGAACTCGACGATATCCGCGGACACGGAAAAATAAGTATCGATACCTCGTCTCATATCTCCCACGACCAATGCCTTTTTCTCCCTAATTTCAATACCCGCCGACGCGCGCAAAGTACTCCCTCAATGTAGTAGCACGACGTAGTCAGTCTATTTGTCGTCAGACGCTCGTTTCCCCGCCTCTTTTTCTCCAAGTTACTATCCCTCCGCCCCTCCCTATCTCTCCCCTCTACTTTACGTCTCTGGTCCCTCCAGTCCCTCCCTCGTTTTACCGATTACGAGCGCTCGTACTTCGCGACGTTCTGCTATCCATCCATATGACCGGCCCTGCTGTTATCTCTTTCCTTTCCGCCCATTTTTTTCCCTCCTTTTCTGTCGGGCGCTCCCATATATTTACTCCCCCGCCGAACATGATTATGCTTTACGCTCGTGCTTCCTCCCCACCTTGGTATCCTATCCTATTAGCCGAAATAACACGATGCTGCAGTGAACCAACCATCATCCATTCTGTGAAACGTGATTCCTCTTTCCAACTTCGACTGAAGTCTATGGCGCCACTTGCTACTTGCGGACTCGAATCCGTTCGGGGTGTGAGAACAGAGTGCGCACGTAACGATCAATTCGAACGTGAGGCCGCTGCCATTGTGAAGTTGTTAGATAGCACTGTGATACCGTGCGGAAGGATGACGTTCATTTAATTGTTACATCTACGTGTACCGTACAACTTTGAATTGGCCATGCACAGCGTCCGCAGAATTCAACAGCACAACTATAGTCGCTTCCACCGAAACCCACACCCTTCCGGACTAATCCCGTGATCGTAAACACTATATTCTCTCGCCGGTGCTCTCAGATAATAATCGTATGATCTGCGCTTGGTCATCCTTCAATGCCCACCGTGAAGGTGCGTCGGCCAACTGGATAGGTGTCTCGCCCTTATTGGTCTGGGCACGCGGATCTGCGCCACGATTCAGCAAGACCACCACAACCTCCAGGTTTAGATGGTATGCGGCATCATGCAACGGAGTCCATCCCTTCTTGTCCCGGGCATCCACATTCGCGCCATACCCGAGGAGTAACTCGACCCCCCTGATCCCTCTCCGGCGTGATGCCAAATGCAATGTAGTTGCGCCGTGGTTATCCGGTGCATTTGGATTCGCGCCGTGCTCCAATAACGTCGTTGCAATCGAGGGTGTTCCCCAGTATATCGCCACATGTAGCGGGGTCCACTTCACGCCTTCGCCGTCCTCATCAATGTCATGGCAAATCGCGTTCGTGGAAGGGCGAGTATACCTGTCAGGATCGCCAGGGACTGCCCTAGGCACCACGCTGGTATCATGTTGAACGTTTGGGCCAGCCGGGGCAGCGACGGGACGATGGCCCAGCGATCACTGGCAACTGCTCAAGCGCTCATGACGGAGATCGCGGCCATCGCAACCCTCGCTCTGAATTGTCTTCATCACTGACGCCATGATTAGACACAGTGACCTGCTAACATCCATCAGCGAATGCCAGCGAGACTCCTAGTAGCCTAGCCGTGGACAAGCCAACTGCATGATAATGACAAGTCCGAGTAGATGGAGAACTTGATTCTAGGACCCCGTCGGGACTAGACAAAACCAAATCCTTGTTATAGTGGCACAGTGTTTCTTCTTCGGCCCTAACTCTGGGATTCTCAGGTTGATGTCAACTGGGTCTCATAATGAAATGAGGATATTCTGGTTATGTTACCACTTGTGCTACTAATATCTTCATTTCGGACCTGCGTAATTGATATTAATTAATATTGAGTCGCGATACGCCAGCTTGTTATCTCTCAACCACCGTGACAGTTTGTCAAATGTTCTTGAATACACGTCATGTCGTAGGCCCGTAGCATAATGATACATAACAGGATGGGCTACACATGTCATAGTAGTGTACAACAAACTCCGTCCAACGCACGAAACCTTTAAACTCCACTACCAACAACACCGCCAGCTAACTCGTGTTCGCTACCGACATCGTTTGTAGGGTAAGAACGGAAAAGTTTACGGAATGACACAACGGCATGACGAAGGCGTGAGAGACGCAAAGCTCGCAGCGCACGGGCGATAGGTGAAAGAAGGCCATCCAGCCAAATAGTCCGTTTGTCGGTGACTCGGTGGATTCCCAAATGGTCCAGACGCACGCCCAGAAAAAGAGAAACAACACCACTGATATCGACGCAATAGCTATGCGTGACTCGTGAGTAGGAATACTCCAGCCAAATAGCAAAACAGCGCTATGTAGAACATCAACAACCTGTCGGGGGTGTTAGTGATTCCATAAGACAAAGGTGGGAATACAGGAGATGACGCACGACCACATGAGTAATGCCCACGGTAAGCTGAAAACAATGGCCATCAGTTCGAGACCGAAATATCTTCGAGACGTCTGGGAGAGATAATCCCACTGTCCAACCGTCAGGCTGACATACATGTAAGGTGCAGCTGTTGACTTACTGCATCTTTTGGTTCTACTTCTTGTTTTGTACGATTGTGACGCACCAAGAGTAAGCTAGTGATAGTGCTTCCTACGCTAGCCCCTAACGAGGTGATGGTGGTAGCCTCCGAAAGAGACCCGAGGGTGGTCATTTGCGGCGTAATCTTCAAAATGCCGCCCTGGAGATTGTATGGGACGACGCCGGGGATGGAAAGAAAGCCCAAGTCCACTGCAAGCATCACAGTTGACTGAGGTAGGAAGCCAAGTGAGACTTGAGAACAGCCACAACTAGACAAGAAATCGTACCCAGATTATCAAATCTTCCCATTCAGATAAGAGGTTGGTCATGAAACGCTTCCGAGCCCTCTCAATAATAACTCTATTCGCCCATAGCTCATCCATTTCCATGAGATGAACTTCTGGAGCGAAGAAAAGCAACGGCGACAGAAACGAGACAAGAACGGATCGTTTACGGTTTGTTGTGTCGTACGTTGTCTGATCATCGCAGACTAGCCACGCGTGCCTCTGTCCGTGGAAGTATAGGAATCTCCAATGTGCTGAAAACGTGTACGAATCAATCACTGGGGCAACTTCCAAGTTAGGCTTACCAAAAAACGACAGAAGACGAGCTAATTACGAAAAACAAATTCCCATAAGCAATGAGAAGACTGGTGTGTAGCGTGCACATACTAGTCGCCGCAGTGTAATGCTCCATGCCACCCGCATCCCTCACACCACTGGCACCACTTGCGGTACTTGCGCCATTCACACTTCCTATGCCGCACTGTGCCTCTGAGGAACAAAGTCAGCGAGCCTTGTCTCATATCTTGCATCACGGTGAGCATGTACGTTTAAGATTTTGTACAAGCATGATCATTTTGTGCATTTGATCATCATCGTATGGTAAAGTGGATGACCTCGACGTCATCACATCTGAGGTGTCCATGTTGGTCTGTTCCATCGTCAAATTCAAGCTCATGGGCTCACCTATGCAACCATGCGCCAATATCCACATGAGTTCATCATAAATATCGACCGGACGACTGTGACCCTCAAAAACGACCGGAAACAGAGACCAGTGGTTCCTATCAAGACAACATCAACACGCAGGGAACTAATCCAGTAAGAGATGGTCCATGTACCGATAAAGACTCTCCAAACGATGCTCTGTCAGCCGAATTAGTGAACAAGCTCGCAAATTGTAAATGCCTGTGACGCACTGAGACGGGCAAGCGAATCAGCTCCATCTAGTTCAGAAGCTACGTATGCTACGTCACATTCTTCGAGCCAAAACAAGCATCGGGTGTCATGATATCGCTCCGCGAGACCACAGAAGCCACATAGCGCAGCATAATACTGTGGGACTGCATCAGGTTGCTCTGGACGAGTGGTGCGAAAGTATTCCTGCCATTCCCCATCCATGAAGTATACCCAGACCCAGATGGCCAAGTGTGGCTTTTCCTTGTCAAAGAGAACATCCATCCCATCCTGGATATACAATGATACGTCCTCGAACTGTGCATGATCCACCCAATACCTCGCCGCGTACTCAGCAAGGGGGAAGTTCTTGATCTTGGCGTTGTCCATGTTGTAGTCTATCCCAAAGAGGACGCTGAGACACGATTTGGCGAGAAGGGTATGAGCCGGTTTGGGGTGGATGTGGAAGTGGGAAAGATGTTCCGCATTCGTGATGCGATCAGAGGTCAAGTATTCTTTCACAGAGAAATGTGAGAATTGTACCATTTTTCTCTGCCGCCGGTCCTCGACAATAGTGACCAAAGTAGAACAAGCGGAAAGTACTGCCTTTTCGGCATTGGGGTCCCTCCAGCTCGGCTCAAACTTGGGAATTCCAGACATTTCCTCGTCGAAATTAATCGCAAAGACCTCTGCAAGTTCTTCTACACCCAACGGCCGCGAAGAAACCACAAGCCATTGGAAAATGCGATGGGCGTCGTTCCGCATCTTCTCGGAGATGCCTTGTAGTATTCGTTCGTATGTTTCATCGAGAGTCTTCGGTAATTCTTCCAAGGTACTTGAAATATAACGCAAGGGACACTGGCGCAGTGTTTCCAGTTGGCAGTCTGCCCACCGGAACCTGAAGTCACAGCATGAGAAGGGAATACTGGGCGTCATGACCACAATCACATACATTCCGCCACTCTTCTTGGCAAGAGTGTCGATGACTAATTCTTTCACCTTCGCTGGCCAACTCTGCATCGTTACGTCTGAGCCAACGACTGACTTGACATATTCCGCTAGGTCTTTGATTTGTCCGTCTTGATCATGAAGTGATACATTACAGGGATTCAAGGGATCAAAAGCTCGTCGGATATCGATCTCGGGCCGGCTAGTAACACATAAATGTAAATAGGCGAATTTCAACTCGATAAGCTCCTTCAGAATCTCGAGGACCTCTTGGCGTTGTGTTCGAAGCCCAGAAGAATTTGGGCACTCATCGAGTGCGTCCACAACAATGTAGACCGGGGCCTGCCCTTGAAGTGCAAGGATGGATTTCAAGCACTCCAGAAGTGTGTCTATGCTGGGCTCTCGGGAACCATTGCCGTGGGACGAATAGATGGATGAGAGAACTTGAGAGAATTTATCTGATTGGGAAGAAAGCTGGAAAAGAAGAGAAGATAGCAGGTGTCGCGCGTCTTGTTTGGTGGAATCTCCAAAATGAAAATAGAAGATGGCAAGGATGGCTAATCCAATCGGACATATGTCCTGGATGTCTTTGATGATGCTTGAACTGTCGGTGACATGAGTACACAGAATGAAGAATGCTTGTAGTGACATACGAAATGATAGTCTTTCCTGAACCGGCTATGAACCGGAAACTATAAGCGGTTTGAAAAGACGGGAGGGAGAAATGCGCACGTAGGCCATTCACCCATAAAAGGGAGCCAGCCGATTTCCAATTTTGAAACGTATCGCCTTGGATAAACCACGTGGCAGTGCCAGGGTGATGGGCTTTGCGAGCAGTATTGTAATTCGTCCATGGGTCCGGTGGAGACAACCAAGACCGAATCTTCTCTTGCAACTGGTCACCTACAAGATAGCTTCAGGTTTTTCATCCCAAATAGTAATGTCGGTGAGCTACGAACGTTTCATCTTGTTTACTTCCATTGCTATTTCCTGCATGAGGACTACCGCACAACGTTAAAAAACTTGAGTTTTTACCGCAAAGGTCAGCCAGACGCACCAAGGGTCTCCTGGATGTTGTCTGTTGATGCTTGCCCATCTACGAGATTTGTGGGTCGTACCACATGGACATCAATACGAGCAGACGATGCGTACCTTCCATCACCACTTGCATGTTATTGACCAGACCATATACTACATCGAGCGTCTGGGTAGCAGTGATCCTGGACTCTTCAAGGGTGAGTCGATCGAGACGCTGAAGAATCGATTCGATGTCTTTCTCTCCCAGTAGCTTTCTTGCAAATTCCTCTGCGGCGGCAAGTCAAAATCATTGATTGCCGTCAGAAAAAGATGCTGCAAGACGTACTCAACCTTCCCTGGTTGATTTGTTTCGTCGCAAGAGCGAGCACTGCCAACAATTCGACCATAATTTTAATCATCGTTTCAATCATGGCGGGTGTGGGTTTGATCTCCGTATAGATCTTTAGCCGACTCATGAAGTTTTCGACACATTCGAAGACATCAACAAGGGTATCGTAGCTTTCCCTCACGTATTTGGCTGTCTGGCAGATGCACATATCATTATTGACTAGACAGAGAGATCGAGAGTCACACCCACGGAGAGAAGGACACCTATTCCAGAAAAAATAAGATTTGCAGGGGGGCATGCCTAGAGGTTACGGTCAAATCACTATGCCAATGGAATACGGAACTGGTTTAAACTTACGATATTGGCGCCTGCGCTGGCGACTGTGTTTGTCGAGATAGCATGCAACCCATCGACAACAGGCTTGAGCCACTGGACCAACTTGGGATCGCCATTCCTGAATTCATCAAAGGCCCGGGATTGCGCTTGGAATATAGCAAGAATGTCATCCGGAGACTTGCATCTATCGATGGCGGCAGCCAGTGGGTGGTTGCGGAGATCTTGTCCAGTGCATTTGGTATACTTGTCCAAGGCTATTTCGAAGAGGGTCTCGAAGGTGGATGATAATGAGGACGTATTTGAAGCCGATGACATGGTTCAGTGGGAGGGAGGTTGGACGTTGCAGGTGGAGGCAAGAAGGCGAGGGAGGGGAGACAGTCAGGTCTGCCCTCGTGGTAGCCTCACATACGCCTCGTGGCCATCCAGTGCCCATCAACGGGCAGTGCACTTGTGGCGGAGGGTACGGGGTTGGCAGACGTTTGGTTACATCCTGTTGCACACCCAGATACCGCACAGCTGACCTAAGCAACCCAGAAGTCGTACAAACTGCTTGGATGCACAACCAAAAGAAAAATATACCCCTGTCTTAGTTTCATATGAAAGGTGATGAAAATGCGAATCTGCTGGTCTTTTTTCCAGGCAAAAAGAGCAAGTTTTCGTGATTTCCCTTCTCTCAAGTCCTGAGGCCCAGTGAAAAATGGATCTAATCGGATCGAATAAAATTGAATGGGGTCGAATACCATCTAATAAATAGACATTTATTTGATCTGATTAGAAAGCTATTGAAGGAAAACTAATTGTATCAAATCACATTTATCAGAATCATGTCCCGGATCGGGCACCGCTGCTATCTATGGAAACTGGAATCCGGAAAGAACTCGACCGCATCGCGCATATCATCCAGCCAGTCTGCCGCTTGTCTGCCGCTTCACGGTGCCGCGTGTAACTGTAGGCCCTCCCGTGTGTGATCTGGTTATGCCAGATCTGCTGGCCTGGCTCCGATTGTATGCGTCATATTTTTGTAAGTCATCTGTTTGCTCCTCACGCCCATCTTCCCTCAGCGATCTTTTCTATCTCCTCACCGTCACAAGGTCTCGACGAACACCCCTGTGCCCGCCTGCTCCCCTACCTCTTCGACCCCTGTGGATGGGAAAGTCGGCAGTGCATGCAACAACAACAACAAGGAGCTCACAGTTTTTTATGTGGGGCTCGAATAAGTGAGTCTAACTTTCCCCCCCTAAGTTCTGTGTGCGTCGTCCTAACCCTTCCACACGTCCCATCCCCGTCTTCGCCACAATCCCACCCCTCCAGCACGAAGATGCTACGATGCTAAACAGATGGGGCACCACCGCCCGCATCGTCCGCCTGTGTCCACTCGTCCGAGCCGTACCTACTCACCCTCCCTGGTACGTCCCCCTCGCTCTCGCAGTTTTTTTCCTGACCAGTCCCCCCACCGCTCCTCCGCCCCATGGTGGTGCCACCCACCCCCCGCTCCATTCAGCCAGCACACCGAAAGAAGCCACCCCAATCCGCACTTCCAAGTGATGACGCTGTCTCCTCAACACCAAGTCCCCCAAACGAAGCCTGCCCAGAAGCTGAAGCAGGAACCATCGCAAGTCTCATGACCTGGCTGCTTGAACCTGTGTCGGTGGCACACGCACAACATGACGAGGAGCCCACACTTTTTGTGAGAGTTCAAATAGGTGAGTCTTGTTTTTTCAGTTTTGTGCATCGCTCATCCTCCCGACACCCCCCTCGTGCTCCCCACTCCTGCCTGCCCCCACGCTCTTGCATCCAACCACCCCAACATCAAAGACTAAGCTGGGTTTGCGACCGTGATGCCGACGTCGGCGACACAGCCTCTCCTATGCCGCCGTCTGAGGAGCAGACGAAGGCACGATCCTGAACAGCAGGGGTCCGCCCCCATCGCGCCCACGTCTACTCAGATGCACGACTTCCTTACGCTCACCGGTATGTCCCATGTCCGCCTCGCCAACAACTCGACGTTGACACACTTGCATCTTTTTTTGCGGCCGGCCCCCTCACCGCTCCTCTGCCCCGTGGTGGTGCCACCCATCCAACCCATTCAGCAGCACACCAGCCCCCCTCTTCGACCAACATGGAGACCGCCGCTGTCAAGCTGCCGGCCGCATCAAGACCATACATATACGGGCTACACGGTACGTCCCCCTTCACCCATGACCCCCTTTCGCCTGCTCACATCCCCCACATTGATCGCCATGCACCCAAGCCTCCTGACGGCCACGAACATCGTCCTGGCTCTCACATGGAACCTCGACGCCCATGCGATGCACAACAACACCACGAAAAACTGCGAAGGTCCACATAGGCATCGCATGCGACAACGACAATGATGAGCTCACGCTCTTGGTATGTAGATAAAACGCTTTTGTATCTCTCCAAGACGACACAGCGCCCTTTCTATGGGCCTCAAGACGAAAATGAATGGGCTTCTTTACATCAAGAGCCCAGGACGATGGATTTGGACATTGATGGATGCCTAACAGGTGCGTGGCTGTTCCCTCATGGATGGTGCCACTTTCTGACTGGTTCTGATGTGGCCAGGCTTCGCTTGTTTTGTTGCAGGCATCAATGCCCGCCACGTCGTCCTTCTTGGCCTCTACAGGCCCATTTGACTCAGTAATTCGCTCTCCAGCTGGCCATCCTGGATCCCAAAGGGCTGCTCCCACCCAAGTGGATGGGACGTCCTCGCACGACAACTCTCACATCGGCCCATCTGGCTCATGTTCGCCCTTGTCCGGGCCCCTTTGCAGCAATGCATTGACTTCGCACTCACACTTTCCATGGCAGCACCTCAGCGCGTTCGCTCATTGCGATGGCATGTCAGGTATCAATAAAGATCTCCTCAAGGTACATCTAACTCATGTTATCTTATATAACTTAACGCTCACACTTTTCACATACATTTCTAGGAGTACAAGGAAAAAGAGAAGGCCAGAAAGGCTGGAATAAAGGTGCACACATCAAATCGAGTTCTTAGTCAACTTTCTAACCACAGGCAATGACCACACAGAATGGGTGCTACTCGCGCAGAAGGGTCACAGGAACCAAGTATTCCAAGTCAATATGATGGATTCAGACATGGTACGAGACCCACATCTCATTCTATTTGTTCCCCAATTCCACTCTCACACCACCCCTGCATCTAGTTCATTCTCTTGCCCCCATTAAGCCATTGCCAACGTCCGCCCAGACTCTTCTTGCAAGCTGCGACGTGTATTCGTGCTCTCATCCTCCCCTTTCCTGGTCAGTGTATACTCACCACCTCCTCTTCCCTCAACAGCACTGCCACCATCAAACTCGACCATCTGCCGTTGCATACACGGCTCTTCCCCGACCAAGTCCATGCAAACACCATTGGCAGCTTCATGCCCTACACAAACTCTTTTGACCCAGACTTTGGCAAGTGCTACAGTGCATCGCCATCGATCGTGCACGGTACAACGTCAACGCTCCCGCGGCGCGCTCCTCAGTTTGCGGGCAGTGTCTC
>Ga0307510_10000630_pt1 | contig 35717 bp, 40 predicted proteins | sample 12_EM_MG_FD_207224 | JGI IMG/M metagenome (GOLD analysis project Ga0307510, IMG submission 207224) | Populus trichocarpa ectomycorrhiza microbial communities from riparian zone in the Pacific Northwest, United States - 12_EM | ecosystem: Host-associated > Plants > Roots > Unclassified | place...
GCTATCGAGAAGGAAGATACGAACCTGGGGTCACCAAACGCGGAGTCACCCGGTCCCCACCATACACCGATGCCTGCCATCGCACCCTTCCTCCCATTTCTAAGGCACGCACCGTCCGAATATACGACGAGGTCCGGGCCGTCTGGAGCTGGGGCCGTGTATACGACCCGTGGGAGCGAGAGCAATGTGGTCGGCTCGGATGGGTCGTTTGCCTGGTACCACTGCTCGGCATCGGTCTTTGAGTGAAAGACCTTTATCTGGTACCCGGGGTAGCCCTCGATGCTCGGGCCTGCCCCATCCTCCCTGTAGACGAATGGTTTGATCACGGTTAGATACTGTCGCCAAGATGTGAGGGTGTGGGGCGCACCAACTGCTGAAAACTCCCAAGGTCCGTCCCTTGGTGACTGCCCAGTATTTTTGAGGTTTCTTACGCTTATCCTTCGGCATCGGTGGGAGGGAGGGGTAGGATCAAACCAGCGGTTATCGAAGGAGAATCTGATTGCAGAAGATCACTGCATCATAATCAGATGATCCTGGGAACGTCTTGCTTGTGTGGGAGGTGGGATGGCCACGGGTCCAGCTCTAGCTGTGAATTTGGGACGTTATACCCCACTCGGAACGCCGTGAGCATCACCACTTCAGTTTGATTGTCATCCCTGCAGGATTCGTTCACAATCTTACGCTTTTCCGAATTATAGCTGCGACCGCATATCTTCAGATGTTTCCGACGGCCTAACGTCTAACGTCCAATTAATATACGCCAGCACTCGTGGCCGTGGTCTCTCTCATCCTACTACAACGACTTCTACTTGTGTGGATGACGGAAACGTCTCGCTTCGTTCACTCTATATAACTCAAGTCTCGACTGCCTTTGTCACGTCCATTTCCATACATGACACCCAGGCCCGAGGTTCCCCACCCCTCAATGACTACTAGTATTGCCACGCCTGCCACACGTCACATTCTCAGACGAACTCGTTTGCCTCCAAAACGAGCTCACGAGTGATTCAAGATAGCGAATGGGGCCATTGCCAGAGAGACGCAAACGTTGGGCTATGCCACTGATCGTCACTTGTTGTGCTTCGCACGGTCCCATTGACGACTAGGCCACTGTCGCTGTTCTGGAGGGCCTCCTGCCCGTGGCGACTCTTGCGCTTGCTTTCACCGTGAAATGGGGTGTGGGGTGAGTGACTGAGGAAAAACTCGTCGTTTGTATTCTCGGTTCTTGTGAGACGATGGCAAGCGCCTCTGTAGTCTCCACCGACAAGACCAGAACGCTCACCCGGAACATCACAAGCGTCACTGCCAGCTCCATCGGTATCCATGCCAAATTTGTTCACAACCTCACGGAGAACAAGGCCCGCATGAACGCACCTGATCAGGAACAGGATGTCTGAGTCATAGCTTATCAAGACCACCTCTTGTGCGAGCTCCAGGGCATCATGATCTGTCTACTACCCGATTGCAATATGGCTTTCGATAGACCCCTCCGGATGTAGTAATTACATTTCCCAGCTGTTCCAGCACCTGCACATTTTGTACGGAACGGCATTTTGCCATACTGAACTGGGCTGCAGCCTTAATATATGACGCTGAGAAACAAGGTTGGAACGATCTTTCTAACAGGTATTGCTTCTCCTTTCAGGCATCTTAGTAGGTGCCGGTTCTTTCCTTTCGACAGACCCCTCTTTATCTCCTGATTTGAATTGGTTCCTTTTGGTGCTGACCACCGGCCACTTTGTGTATAAACCCTCTCCCTGCTTCCACCAGATCTTCCCTGTAACGGAAGCAGCTTCCGCAACCTTCTTCAGCTGGAACCCGTAAGATATCCACCGGAAAATGCCTCCAGCGGAGTACTGAGTGACGGATTGCCTGGTTTCATGAAACCCAATAGGTAGGTTGTGATGGGTCAGCGCAGCAGATGGAATGAGGACTGTAGAGCCTGCTGGAAATTCGATAGCCAGTTTAAGATCTGGCAGAACAAGGTGGCCCCCCGCCGTGTGATCAAACCTTCCCAGGGCAGTGATTGAACACCAGCCATACGCCAAATTCAAATGATCCCTATGGGGTGTGGTCACCACCCTTGGACCAAAATTGAATGCAGTAGAGGCGAAGACTGATCCGGAAAATGGGGTTGCGAGTGAATTGTCCGAATCCATAAGTTTCTTCATCTCGGCTTCGTAGAATTTGTAGAGCTTGGGAGCAAACTCCTTAAATGCGTCTGCAATGGTAATTAATGTCTCCGACTTCTTCAACAGACAGCTACAAACCTCCTTACTGTTCGCATAACCCGACACACGGAGCATGTCTTTGTTCTCCGATAGCTCTCTTAGGATAGGGGCTTGGTCCTTGTGCAGCCGCAACATGTGAGGTTTCTGAAGATTCCATAAGATTTTTCGCTCTGGGTGTTCATTTCGACTTTGTAGGACGTACCGAATTGCCATTTCCAGATGAGATACCAAGATTGATGGCATTGAATCTTCCTCTGCGACCTTTTTTCTGATCCAGGCGGAACCGCAGAATTTCAGCCGCATTTTCCATGCAGCGGTTTGCTCTCTCGATGACTGAGGTGTATTTTTCAGTCAACGGACGACCTGCAAGGTGCACATAGATGATTCCTTTAGAATCTGCAATCGGCTGAGGTGTCCTAAGGTCACGTTCAGGGGCAATCCCAGGTTGTGGAAAATAAACGCACCTTCCATCCCATTGCACAATTTGATAACCCTTGGATCGTATCTCTCCCAACGTGGGTTGGTGTTCTGATTCCGGTAGTGGTTGTGCAGTCATCCGATCCTGAGAGACCTTGACGTCTTGGAGTGAATGTAGAGTCGAGACAGTTGAGGCCATAGAAGTCTTCTGCCTAGTGTTTCTCTCCGACTCCTTCTTTTCTTCGGCCGTTGCCTTACGTTTAGCACGCCTTTTCGCATTCTTCCGGTGAGTGGATGGCTTTCCAGCTGAAGTTGTGTTAGCAAGGATATGCGGTTAATCAGCTGCAACCTCACATTTAGTCTTTGTTTCGACCTCTCCCTCGCTGCAGTTCCTTCCACTTACATCGGCATTTTGTGGACCTGCCATCGGCAGCTCGTCATCAGCGCCATGGGGGGCTTCTGTCACATCCTCAATGATGGACGTTTCGAATTCTTCAAACGCCCGTTCTACGAGCTTCTCCAGGTTGAAAGACATGCCTGGGTTGATTACTAACGGGTTGTTCATTCTGTGAGGGTGTGGATGAGCCAAGCATTATTGTACGGTTTTGAACAAGGACGTACTGATTATGCAGACAACTGGTGAAGTGTGGTTGGCAGACTTTTCGTGAAAATACAACCGCTTCCTGTCTAAATGTGAAAGCGTGTGACTTCGGATGTTTGCGACCTCCGTGATCGGTTTGAGATTTACACGTCGCTCCAACACCAGCAGGGCAATTGGTCCTGAGAAATCCAACTATACGTAGCTATATACGTGTTGCGAGCCTTGACAGTCTTATTCCATACCGCATTGCACTTCTGTGACCATCAAAAACGTAAACGGTCGTCCCGAGAGCATGGGCGTTTCAGGTGATCCTCTCGCTCTAGCCATTCCGGGGCCCTCAGGACAAAAGTCACCTAAAAATAGATTTTGATTTTCAAATTTGTGTCGCTGGCGGACTCACTGAGGGTCTCCCCCAAGGGAAGAAGAAGGACTATGACGTATGACGGGCTTTGACGGACAAAAATGATGGCGCGTCCCTCGCACAATCCCAGGCGCAAGCTCTGCGTCTAACCGGTACCTATCCCGTCCTCTTGCGCGGTCCCGGCTCAGCGCTTATAGGGACTTCCACCTGTTTTCTTTCCTCCGGTTTCCTTTTACGCTCCTCGTGCTGGGCGTTAATGCACCCTTGCATAGCGGGGCATCGTTGACACTGTATTGGAGATTGGGTTATGGGCCTCTCCTTTCCTTTTATATACAGTTGTTCCCGTTGACCGGATCGGAGCTTCCGAAGGAGAGGGACAGACATGTATTAATTGGGGTAAATAGTAGCGGGTTGTCGTGTATGCAACATAAACTGCAGCTTTACATCCAAAGGTGGAGGGAAACGAGAAATCTACTGAGGATTTTTATGCTAAAGTCCCTTAAGCGTTAAGCCATGGACCGCGCATTGCGCAAGGGGATGGGATAGGTTAGACGCCGAGCTCGCGCCTGGGATTGTGCGAGGGACGCACCATCATTTTTGTCCGTTAAAGCCCGTCATAAAGGACGACTTGAAGGACATCGCACAAGCACTCTGCCTGGACTTGCAAGGGAAGAACCAGGAGCTTGCTGATCGCATCGACCGCCACCTCGACAAATCTCCGCATCTCGAGAAGGACGAATGGTTCGAAGGGCTCTTTGCCGCGAGAACAAAGAAAAAGTCTGCCCAGAAGAAACGAAAGGAACCTACCCCGGTCGCATCGGGTGGGGGTTGCGACGGGGGAGACGTCGACACAGTCCCATCACCCCAGAGACCTCGTTTGCATTGGCAATGACATTTGCTCCCATCAAATGTAGTTTCCTTATCGAGGATGACGATCTATTTTCTTTTCCTTCAGCATCGCATCTGCGCCGGACCTAAAATTTTTTACCTGACTCAGATTCAAACTACGATGATGGCTGGGCGTGACGGAGGTGTCACAAGGGATGGTAGTACCGCGCGGCAAACGGCCATAGTTGTGCAATTGGGTATTATCTCCGTACGAGTTGAACTTTAAATCACAAAAAAATCAGAATAGTGTACCTCATGTCCTCAGCGTGAATAGCCCCACAAATTTTTTTCCCAACTCGAGCCCCTCGTGAGGTGAAAGCCGATCGCCGTTGTAATTGCACAACTATGGGCACCACAGTAGTGGTCTGCCACTCAATGCGTCGACTTTGTAACGTCTCAGATTTGTCAGCATTCTCACGCTCGGCCCGGCTGTCCCTCAAGGTTTGGACAACTGCTACCCCCCAGATCCTTTCCGCTCGGGCATTAGACGGTAATAGGGACTATTTGTTAGGATGTTTTTGGGCCGGTTTCAAAACAAATAACGCCGAATAAAAATACACGTGACCGGTCATCTGATTACATGACCAAGATAGATATCATTTAGTTTAAGGAAGTGGCTAATGCGGTCACAATGGTGTAGTGGCTAGCGACTCAGATTGGGTGGCTGCAAGTGCCGCGTTCGAGTCGTGCATGAAATTTTTTTGAAAATTCTACAATCTCTTCCCTGATGTATTTTCTTGCCCATGTTCATGTTCTTCGCATGTGCCTGTGTGTATACAATTTTCATTTTGTGCAAAGGGGATAGCAACAATAGACGATGAAGGAGGGGAAGGGCGTGGGACCTGGGACCTCCGAAAAGGAAAGCACGCGTGGGTAAAAAAAACCCGGCTGTGTTCACAGGTAAAATCTTTGAAACAAATAGTCCCTAATAATATCCGGATCATGCCTTATAATAAGTACTTTTCCATTCCTTCTCTCGCGGCATCAAACTCAAGGCCAAACGTCTTGATGCCACACATCACAGGGTTTTCAACAATATTCTCCAAATCCCATGTAGCGGCCTGAATTTCAAGTTCTCAGTTTAATATATAAGGTGATCACATCTCCGAATGCATACCTACGTAATTGCTCCTCCTCGAGGCAATTTGTTGGATAAGCAACAACTGCGATCGGCTCTTCTGGGAACTGCCCGCAAGACAATGGAAAACGCTCGGGGTTAAGCTTCACGTGGTCCAGGATGAACGCAAACATCATCAGGATTGCAGTCCTGCCTGCGTGGGTGGGGAGGATTGCGAGAACGTCAACACCGTCGAGTAACTTCACCACAGCCTCAATCTGATAATCCTGCGGTTCGTAGGGCCAGGGGTCTCGAAGAACATTGCGTATGAGCGCCTCCCCTGCTTCCGAGGAGAACAAAGACCTTTTGCTTTGGGAAGTCGCGTCGCAAGTAATGAGTAGTGTTTACAGGGGTTGAGACGCGTCGTGGTAAGGGGTAGAGAGGGTGATCTATAACGACTGCACGAGATGATGACCGCTTACAAATCCGCGACACCTTTGGAATGGCCCATCGAGTGGCAGACTGCTCTTCTCCCGGCTCTCATTATTGGTATTCGCAACTTGCAACTAGGGATCCCACAAAGCAAAATCGAAGGGACGACAATGTCTGTGGACTTTTTCTAGTGAGGAGATCTAGGCCGGAAGGAAAGAAGAAACAGGTTTTATATATCTGGGAAGGCTGTCGTAAATATTTGTTGACAATTTCTACAATCGAATCGAATTGCAATTTCCGAAATTCCCAGATGGTGGTGGAGGTAAGGGACAAAGCACGGCCCACCCTGTCGGACTTCGTGCGAGACTTTGGCGTTGGCGGTGGCCTGCCGCATTACGTGAGCTAAGATTTACTCTGATGAGAATGGGATTGACAACAGTGCGAAGGTTTGTAATCTGCATGGGTTCTGGACCTCTATCTGGAAATGGGGGAGGGTCAAACGCTGACAGCTACCAGAAGTGACCTGAATTTTTCAGAGTGCGACCGAAGACCTGTGAACAAGGATGATCATATTGACACCTACCCAAATCCACAATCTATGACTACAACCAGCTCATCTCATCAGATACTGGCACTAGTAGTGATTTTGTGCCAAATCTCCCTTCCATTTACTTCTATCTTCCCCCTCTATGACCATCTGTACAAACCACCCTATCAGATCTCAGCGCAGAATATGGGGAATAGAAAATTGTTAGACGACGACCCCATCTGATTTCCAGAGATCCATCGGAGGTACTTCAGCTTCCTGGAGGATGGCAGACATGCTGAAGTGCCTCAGGGACTCTGGAATGCACTTGAGGGTGCAAAACGCGTGTGAATCCCGTCTCCCAGCATGTGCCGGGAGAGAACGCCCAGGCGCATTTGCGCCTGTGCCTCGGGATGCACTTGAGTGTACAGAACGCGCGTGAATACCCGTCTCCCAGCATGTGCCGGGAGAGAATGCCCAGGCGCGTTTGCGCCTGTGCCTCGGGATGCACTTGAGTGTACAGAACGCGCGTGAATACCCGTCTCCCAGCATGTGCCGGGAGAGAATGCCCAGGCGCGTTTGCGCCTGTGCCTCGGGATGCACTTGAGGGTGCAGAACGCGCGTGAATACCCGTCTCCCAGCATGTGCCGGGAGAGAACACCCAGGCGCGTTTGCACCTGGACCACGGAGTATGAAAGTAAAGAACGAGAGCGACGCGACTACAATCCGATCAACTTTAAATGATCGTATTTGTCTCTGTTTGCGCGCGACGCGTTCTCAATCTCACGTGACACGCGAGGCCACCGCTGACGCTGTCGCCTATGACGGTCGAAATGCACTAAAAATAAATCGCGTCGCAAGTACGTAAGTCGCGCGCACATACCCCATCTCGCACGTCGCACATGGCTCTCGCACATCGCATGCACCTCCCGTTCATCGCGCAAACACCCGGATTCCCCCTGGGAGGGGTTTTCCGCCCCGGCCCGGACAGAGCCAGGAGTAGGGGATCTATGGTGATGGTCTTTACGTTATTTAGAGGTAGTATTTCTACTTTTCTGCTCGTCGGAAGGGCCACGGGGTTACCCGGGATGAGCGCTTAAATATGTCCCACCGGACCGACCATGGACCCACCTTCGGGTTGGCACTGTTGTCGACACCGGCTGTCGTCGCTACGTGCGTCGGGTCGTTACAGGCCTCCTGTAAAAATGATCACGTTCAGCCGTCCAGCTGTCGTGGTTGCATGCTTATAAACATTGGTTCCGTAAGTTAAAATACTTAAAAATGAGTTTTAGCTAGGTGGTCTGTACGGCTATTTAATATCGAACACGTAGCCACAACGGGCGGTCGCTCGTTAAGTCTCGCCGGGTACTCTCACCGGAGGATGTCAGACGTCAGAATAATGGTTGTGCCCTTCGAGCTGGCACCAGCTTCAGCCACAGTGCTTCCGGGAAGCCAGAAACGGATGGAATTGATCGGATCGCGGGCATCGGGTAACCCCGTGGCCCTTCCGACGAGCAGAAAAGTAGAAATACTACCTCTAAATAACGTAAAGACCATCACCATAGATCCCCTACTCCTGGCTCTGTCCGGGCCGGGGCGGAAAACCCCTCCCAGGGGGAATCCGGGTGTTTGCGCGATGAACGGGAGGTGCATGCGATGTGCGAGAGCCATGTGCGACGTGCGAGATGGGGTATGTGCGCGCGACTTACGTACTTGCGACGCGATTTATTTTTAGTGCATTTCGACCGTCATACATAACCGTTGTTCTGGCGTCTGACACCCTCCAGTGAGAGTACCCGGTGAGACTTAACGAGTGACCGCCCGTTGTGGCTACGTGTTCGATATTAAATAGCCATACAGACCGCCTAGCTAAAACTCATTTTTGGGGATTTTAACCTACGGGACCAATGTTTACAGGCATGCGACCATGACAGCTGGACGGCTGAATGTAATCATTTTTACAGGAGGCCTATAACAGCCTAACGTACGTACGCCACGACAGCCGGTGTCGACAACAATGCCAACTCGAAGGTGGGTCCATGGTCGGCCCGGGTGGGACATCTTTAAGCGCTCATCCCGGGTAATCCCGTGGCCCTTCCGACGAGCAGAAGGGTGGAAATACTACCTCGAAACTACCCCTAAATAATGTAAAAACTATCACAATAGATCCCCTACTCCTGGCTCTGTCCAGGCCGAGCCGGAAAACCCCTCCCAGGGGAAATCTGGGTGTTTGTGCGATGAACGGGAGGCGTATGTGATGTGCGAGAGCCGTGTGCGACGTGCGAGATGGGGTATGCGCGCGCGACTTACGTACTTGCGATGCGATTTATTTTTAGTGCATTTCGACCGTCATATCCACGGAGGGCCCGTCCGCTCTATTGATCTCCCCACCTTTATCTGATATCTCCCCTAGCCGGGGACAAAGCTACGACCAGCTCAACACAAATGTTTTCAGGGGCTTGGCCATTCCCCGCAAGGCCAGAACAACTGTCTCGATCAGTTCAGTTGGGGGATACAATGCTCCTGAGCCCACGAGTCTTCCGTGCGAAGGGTGCGTTGACGTTAAAAGTATCAAGTAAACCGGGAGGCTAGGTGTCAAGGATTGAGACCTGATCCTCAGTGCATCCAATATTTGGCCTTTTACTCCGAGGTCAGTGACACCATTTTCCCTTTGCCTCTTTCATTTCTGTTGTTGGCTGGGGAGTATGATACAGTGCCAATCAACAGGTCAATCCATGGCGCATGCAATCCGATCCCAAGGGGTATAACCCCGCCATATGATAGAATTCCGGGGTGTGGGACCAACTAGTTTAGCCCTTTGGCGAAGGAACCGGCGTTCACGGTAGGCTCCACGAAGATAGTACGGCAAGACGTACTTCACAATCACCCACAGTGACAATAATTCTCTCAGCCGGAACAGTGAGGCCCACGCCATCCAGTTGAGAATTTACCACGCATTATCGATCGTTAAAAAAGATACTGTTGTTTGGAATGGCTGTATTCGGCACAGTCGGAGTCAAGGCCACTCATCATCGCAGAGATAACATTCTTCCTCGCACTGGCCATTGGAGTCAAGGATGTGTTCATTCTCCCTCGTAAGCTCGATTGACAAAATGAAATGCGTGGTCCAAACATCTAAAACGGTTGGTCGCACCGCCGGCAGCTGAAGATTGCCCATTTGATAGGTGGGCTTCATATGGTGCCACCTGGCTTTGAGAGAGAGTGATAGTGGAGTCGAAACGTTGAATTTCATGATTGTCTATTCCCTACTGGCCACGAGTTCCTAAACTGGGGGAGGGGGCCAGTCATCAAAAATCCCCACATCTAGTTCGCTCAGGTTGAGCAGGCTCCCTCCGCCCTGCTCGGCTGGATTGACTCCATCCATCTGCGGAAGATCCTCACGTCCGGTCGGTGGGACATCCCCTCCAGCCAAGGGATCTTGTAGCGGGTTGGACAACGGTGCAGGCTCATCAGGGATTGGCGGATCCGAAAGCATTAGCGGCGTGAGAGGTTCTTCGTCCTGGTCGGGCTGAGATCAAAACATTGGGTAAGTTTACAGGATAGATAGATTTGAGATTACGCACCAAGCGCACCAGTCCCGAATACAGTCTTTCCAGCTTCTCCGCAGTGATAACTTCCCACTCGAAACCATACAGCTCCCCCTCTTTGAACTCGTCGTCGCTGTATTTGGCCCTGTTGTCCAAAAGCAGCTCGGTGTTGGACATTGATACTTTGTCTCCGCCGTCTGTGTAGTCATAGCCGAGAAACATGAAACTCATCCGAACGTGCCAGATGTAGAGGATGTTCTTCCTCAGTCTGCCACTTAAGGTTGGGTCGAGTGGGTCGAGTGTTAGATAGAATTGCGCGGATGCCTCCAGGGTGTCACCGACTTCATTCTTGACGGCCTCGGGTTCGTGGTCGCTGACCCCGCGTAGTTGGCGTTGGAGGAGAGGGTTGAGGACCCGGGATCGCCACCTTTCTGGGACGGGCATGTAGGCATCGTTCAGTTCTTCGGCGAATTGGTCCAGAACCATGATGAGGTAAACCGCCCGAAAAAGGCAGTTATGGGTACTGAGCTTGTCCTCCGTCATAAACTCGATTTCTCGAATCAGCCCAAGCAGAAACGGGCGGTATCCGCAGTGAATCTCGTATTCCTCGGCATCTCCAAGTTCGTCTTGAGTAGGGTCGGTGATCTTCTGCTGGGCCTCCGAAAGATCCACGTTTCGATCGACTTTTCAGACCTTGATGGGGAAAATATCGTCGTCTTGGTAACCCCAGAGAGTGTCCCCAGTCTCTTTTTGCAAATCACTGTTGATTTCGATCACGTACTGTTGCCTGTTGAAAAAGATGAGACCGGTGGACTGCCGTTGGAAAGGCACTCACTTGTAGCCAGCCACCCACAGGGCCTTCATATCGGCATCGGGGAATTCCGACATATCTGCATCCTTCGCTTCAGGAACATACGGCTCTTCGGGGATGTCCGATTGAGAAACGTGGCGGAAGTATGGTGCAGGATCTACCCGGTCGTAAAAGAACCAGGGTTGTTCCCACCATCTGTCGCCGGGAGGGAGATTGCCGAGGAGGTTCTCGACATTGATGGGGTGGGCGTCTTCAGGCATTGCCGGTTCGTGAACCGGGCCGTGCGTTTCGACACCCGCCTCTTCTTCCACGGAGGATTCTTCAGGGCTGGGGACCCTGCGCCCGCGCCTGCCCTTGCCCTTGGCCTTGGCCTTGGCCTTGCTCTTGGGGCGCGCAACTTTCGCCGTCGATTGCGTTGAAGGGGCGCCTCGCTTCTTTGCTGGTCTTTTCTTGGGGGGCATGATTGCCGGGAGGGGAGGTTTGGTGGGAGGAGGGTAAAAGAGTCGATATGGGTTGGTCAGTCCAAACCCTAGGTTCTATATATCGATCTCCGAACCGATGATCGATGATCTGTCAATCGGGTTTACGTTGGGCGGCTGTCTATAAGGGCCTGGTCCACCCCCACGTCCAATTTCTATACATTCCAACGTCAATTTGATGTCAGCTGAGGAAACACGTAGCACGACGTTGGTGGTTGGGTGGAACTGAGCGCCTGCTCAGTTGGATGCGGGGCGTGAAGGAGCCGCCGGGAGGGCGGGGCACGTCCGCAATTTTGTAATTTATTTGCTACGTGCTAGAAAGGACGAAATGCAACACGGAACAACTAGAGTACAAGGAATAGGGCCGACAAGCGGCAGAGCCCGGGACTGAGGTTGGAAAATATGGCTATATCTTGAAATACGAAAAAATACGAAACAACTAGGTAATACACGGATTCCAGCGGTAGCGTTATAGGTGTGGAACCTCGCCGTGTCATGGAAAGAAAAGAGATGCCGCAGAACAACTACTTGGGGAAGGGCCTTTTTCGAGGTTCATTGAGGATAGCGCACACCTCAACATTGGGGGTTTGGTCGTTGGCTTCGTCGATAGTATCATCGAGTTCGTGACTCAAAAGAAGCGAGAAGAGGGGGCGGATGACTAAGCGAGGGTCACATGAGAATCAGGCACGTGCCAGTTTCGTGGGAACAGCACACGTGACTGCGACAAACTTTGCGTTTTTTGCAGGACGGAGGTAAATGGAAAAACTACAAGACCCAGGACTTTCAGTCCCGGGAACATAAAACCCGAATGTCTGAGGGCGTGGCGGGGGGGGGGGGCGCGAAGATGGGGTTTGCAAATATATGATACGAGAGGCGAATACACGAAGACTGAGGACTGAGAGATGCACTGAGGGGGCGAGATCGTGTGTGGGGAAGGAGGTGCGGCGAAATGACTAATCATCTTCCATCTCCTCCGTTGGACAGTTGTGCCGATCGCTAGCTCCCGGCGCATGTCCGAAATAGGAAATGGTCTATCGAATTAACGCAAACAGCTGTATCGCGGTGATCTTGCCGGATGGAGCCGAGACTAATATCGCCGCACTTTTGTTCTCCCGCACACACGCTCTTCCCTCCTAGCTCATTCCTCAGACCTCAGGCTTCAGCTTTTGGGTATTCGTCCCTCCTATCATCCCTTCTCCTTTACGTGAAAACGCAGTTTTTTGCGGGACGAAGGTAAACCAAAAAGCTACAAGAACCCGAAATTCATATCCCAGCAATGTTGCCGTTTGCGACGTTGGCCCCATCCCTTTTCCTTTGAATGCTGACCGCTCCCACCGCAGGCTCACAAAACACCTTATTGCGTTTCCGTGATGTCAAGTAGACGAATCGCCCCCAAAGTTCTTGAGGATATCGTTGATCTCCTCCATGATGAAAAGATAGTACTCAGGAATTGTTGCCTTGCCTCAAAATCATGGATCCAACGGACCCGGAAACACCTCTTTGCCGACATCGAGTTTCACACCAAGGCGCACCTGCAATCGTGGAAGGACACATTTTTGGACCCGGCAACCTCCCCTGCCCGATACACCAAGACACTGTCCATCAACTGCCCTTACCATGTCACCACCGAGGACGTGGGGTGGATCCGAACATTCTCTTCCGTTCGACGCTTCAAGATGGACTCGACCCTTGATTTTGATATCGAGGATACCCACACCTCCTTGATGCCCTTTCATGCATTCTCACCCACAGTCGAATCGCTCCACATCGTCGCCCAAAACATATTTGCACTCCGAATTTTTAACCTGGCCCTCACCTTCCCCCTTCTACACAGCTTGGAAGTGGTTGACGACGCCGACTACGACTTCGACCCCGAATATGACTCCGACGATGGCAGCTTGGAACTCCCTCGGCCCTTAAACCTCCCCGTTCTTACTGGAACCTTGAGGATCAGTATTTGCGGCGGTCTCAGGCTCATGGCACCCATGCTTTTGTCACTAAACGGCAATCTCCGCGTCCGGAGGCTCGACCTAGTATGTTGCGATATAGAAGACGACCCTGAGTGGGCAGAAGCCCTCTTGAAGGGGTGTCTATCTACAGTTGAATCTCTCAGAGTCTACTTGAGTGTGACCGTTTGAAACCTCTGTGGGTATATTCGATTTAACTTGTATTTCTAGGTCATCTCTACGTACTGCTCAACCTCTCAAGGGCACAAAAGCTTGAGGAGTTGGAGTTCGCATGTGGGGAACCTGACGTCAAATGGGTTATCGACACGCTTCAAACCATAGCACCTGGCCACCGAAACCTCCGAATCTCAGTTGAAATGAGTCATAACAGCGCCCTCCATCACAACCGACCAATTCCAATCGAAGTGTTCAGGACTCGTCCATACTTCACCAACTTTGTGGATGCACTTGGAACGACCCTTCATGGGAGGTGGTTGGATCTGGACAGACTGTTCGTGCAACTTTCGGAGTCTCATTCCATTCGTCCGAAGATTCTTTACTATGACACTCCGCCGGTGGAAGCAAGATGGGGAGAGGCGTGGATGGAGCAGCTTTTGCCAGAAGCAACCAGGATTGGAATTGTTGATAGGGCTGTAATAACTTCTTACAGGCGATAGGGAGTGGTGGCGAAATAACCTGCGAAGGTAGAGTATTTTAAGGTAGCGTAACAACGCAAGGAATGGAATCGACCAGCGTCGAAAGCGTGACGCTGGGTACATCCCCCCTCCCTCCGAGTCGATCTTACCTGGACTCATGGATGCTGCAGAGTTATCGGACAAGCGTTTTTTATAAAGATGCAAGGGAGTGAAGAAAAATAACAATCTGGTTCAGTTCTTATCCAAGTTATGGGTCAAGGAACAACGGGAACTCGGTCTCAAATTCTGTTGGAGACAATAATGAGGAGACCTTGACATCCCTCCAACGAGCAGTTTCCAACTTGCTTCCCAGAAAACGCGGTCATCCACAACACTGGATGAAACCCTCAGATTGACCCCGCAACAGTTATCTGGTAGATTATCCCAAACCCTCACCGGCCATGAATATATGGGCAAATTACTACGTCCGTAAGGCTACACCGTGTACACTTGCATCTAGACGAATATCAATAGCCTTTTAAGGGAACTGTCAGGACCCCGACCGTTGCGTCGGGGCGTGGATATTGTCCCCAAACCGCGCATCTGGAATCGGTAAAGTTCAACGCCTACACACGAATACACCGCCCGGGGCTGCCGGGTGGGGGTCTGGCGGGGCTTTCTCCTCAACCTGCCTTAACCCCCCAGAGACATGGGTCGCTCCCATTCAATGCGTCACCCCCCTGATCCCATCCCTGGCTCTGCCGTGATTGCGGAGATCATGCATGAACTCATAAACTAGCCATATCTTGCCTCAGCTTGAACGCCGAGCCCGCTGTATGGTTCACCAGGCCTCCGTACGGAGTGTGGATACATCCTCGTGGTTCACCTTCACGCCGGAGAGAAGTGTTTATTCCGAGATACTCTTAAGTACGGACAGCACCCGGATATTGACCAATAAAACTCGGCTAGTGGCACCCTTCTACGATGGATATATATATCCTTAGTCTTACGGACAGTCACTCAGTGACGCCGTGGGATAACAGAGTTCCTTGAGTCCCCCGCACACTCCTCTTACACAACCTCTCACCCTCGGTGACTGTTGGTCATCACATTATGCTTCTCAGGCAGGGGGGGAAAAGATTCTGTAAATGTTCGCAGTCGGACTTTATGGAAGTGTGATGAAAATCCTCAGAATTTACGGTCAAAACGTAAACAGCCAGAATTCACTGAGTTCAAACGCCGAAATGGTCATTTGCATTAGGGGAAACGCCGATCAATGTTGGAAGCATTGGAATTTACATAATAGACGGGGATATGGTATATGTAACCAAATAACACAGGTGCCTCTTTTTATCGCTGCTGCGTCCGCATCACTCTTCCCACATCCCCGTATTCCTCTCATGTCCCCTCCGATTGGAAAGGATCGGCCGTTTGCCTATCTCAAGGGCATGTTCCCCGCATTTGCAGACAAGTGGCTGACAGAAGCCGACGTTATCAACGCTTTACTCTCGGATGGAAACCTTAGAAGCGATATGGTTGACCTTCTTAACGGATGGCTGGAGGAGGTCCCTTTTCACGTCCTATACATCAAACACCCCCTGTTGGTCAATCCAATAGTCTACGAGAGAGGTAGAGGAGAGGAGCAACTGTTCCGCCAATTGAGGGAGAGAGAGACGAGGACTTGAAGTACAACTTGGTACTAGTAGGTGCACCCAACTTATTGCCTCCACAGTTAACTGACGATCGTTAGTGCTGGAAAGTGATAGTGTCCACGACTAAAGCCTGGTTCTTCGTTTTTCACTGCCATCATCAACAGACCCATCTTTCTGTTTTGTCTCCTTTTCTCTCTCTAATCTTTACCACGTTACCCTTTAGTTGCTTTTCGCCTCTCTGACTTTAGGACCCTTATCGTAACGCCAAACTGTTTCCCATATTAGTCATCTCAGGCGAGAAAGCTCCTTCCATATCTCCTCCAGTTACCGCTTTGTGATTTTCCGAGTTGGGGAAACCGTGGATTTTGCAAAATTTCTTGGAACGTCTTGTGAAATGGTGAATTAGTAGCGACTTCCAACTAAATGTCCGCCCAACTGCAGCGTGGGCAGCGACATTTGACCAAACCAAAGAAGACTGCGGAAAAATAACCCCCAACGGACTAGGCTGGAATCCAGCCTCAAGTTCAGAGCTCAGATTTAGAGGAATGGGAGCTCCGAATTGAGGCTGGGACTCAATCCGTAGTCTTGAGTGGAGGTCGTCGTTCCGCCCAATTAGCCGAGTTGCCGAAACCACGCACCCTAGAAGCGGTATAGCAAGATCTTGAGGATCTCAGATGGGGCTACTGAGCGAGGTAGATTACTCGGTTAGTATTTGGGTCGTCCCACTGGAAGACTCAGAAGTATCGGGACGTCACTGTGAAGAAGTTCATAGGGGTCGTTCGGGAGGCAAGGATGCATACCCGGCTTGTGTCGATATTCATAAAGTGTAACTTTTCTTCCCTTGGACACTCCTTGACACATGCCAGGTTCCGAGCCTTTGGCATCTAGTCCTGCGACGTCAATAGAATGTTTGTGTTGTCCGACATTCGGTCGGGATCCCAAGCAGACTCTTACTACAAGTATCTATGGTAAATATTCTCGTATAATCATCTCTACGACCTCGGCTGCAGGTTCCATGAACTCTCGGAGGATGGGAGGAAGGATTAGCTGACGGGTATATCCTATTGGGGACGTGTATGGAGATGCACAATACCATTATGCAAACCACTCCATCCGTTGAAGGACCCCGCTGTCATCGACACAGACGAAGGCGATCGCGTATGTTCTCTCTGCCAAGCCAACCGGACTGCAAGCGGAGGTTGCACCGTACGAAGTCAGGCGTGGGGGGGAGACATTGAGTGCTCAGAGTAGATGTGGGTTTTTTCCTCGTTCAAGCTCAAAACGGGTCCGCAAGACACCTCCCTCCAAGCGGGGTATGTGCGAGTTAGTGCGATGATGTCTTGATCTCTCTCACATGTATTCCAAAAGACCGAGATGAGGGCGAGGATTTCAGGAGGGATCTCGTTGATCGGTGCAAATTTGTTCTTCCGAACGTTCGGAATGAAGCAGACCTCAAAAGCATCTTGCTCGAGAATGTCGACCTAGAACACATTATACGTTAGTTACGATCCACCCATCAATTTTGTTGGTTAGTCTCAGCTGCATCCAAACCCGCCGCGATCCTGCAACTATGAGTGTCAGTTCTCTGGCATTACATGTTTTAACGCTCCCAACGAGCTTTGCGTTGAAAAAGACATCACATAGAATCCCCTTGGTTACACAATGTGGCAATCGCCCCGCAAACGAATGAAATAATAGAACAGGGGGGACGGTGGAAGAGGAGAGAATGATACACCTTCGCTTTCTTTCCGATGGCGGGCCACTCACAAAATTCAAAGTTAGCCGCGGATATCATGATCTTGCGTATGGCAATCACCGAATGACGACCTCCCGCCAGAGGGTCGAGTTCAGGGCCCGGACAAGCCTAGGCCTGTGGTGTTATCGCCATGGGTTAACCGCTTGGGTAGTATGCGGGTGAGTATCACCGCTTCCACTCCTCATTGATTTTTCCAAGTGCAAAATCCCAACGCAGAACACCCATGGCAAGGTAAAACTCCATCCATCCATCCAAGACCATGCCTCAGGAACGGTGCTGCACGATGCGGTTGTCACGGGATGGGCAAAACCCATGTGGGGACCTGCAGCAAGTACCAAGGTGCAGCAGTACGCACTGTGGCCTCGCAGCTAGTTTTCAACCTTCAGTAAATCTTTCTGCACGCAAAAATGCGCTTTGAGATGTTTACCGCTGGTCGTTGTCATCAAAGCAGGTGCTCAATCTGTTCCCTCTCGCGCTGCCACGTTGAACTTCAAAACAGCTCCCGGCTATCTGTTGGCTTTGTTGTGGGCTCCGCGATGCGCCATGCTCACGCCGATGCACTCAGTCCCCGGTCAGGTCTAGGATGAAATCAAAGCTTCAAAATGCGTTCGTTAGCAGCTGTTCCCGGATGCAAGCACGTCGCACATGCACATGCTCGTCATGCTCTACCGATTGGAAACTCCCAATAGAGAACTAAATCTGACGGGGAGCATCCTGCCTAGCTAGGCCTGCAGATCAAAAAGGGCTAATGAGGTGTTCAGTTCCGGTTCCTTCCCTAAACTGGCTTCCCTCCATGTCCGTTTGGATGCGACTGCGTCTGAGAGAACTGGGCCCTGAGATGCACGCGGTGTCGCCTTGAGGCTCTCACACTTCAACTAACCCCGTCGGTTTTCCATGCTGGTCTCCCAGATTGGGCCAGCATTGCGATGGGCTACACCTGCATGACCGCCCCGCCATATATACGCTCTTCTAAACTCGCATTCTACATGGGTTTTCCCTCATTGCGCACTGTACCTTGTTCAGAATATCAGGCGTCTCGTTGCTTTGCAACTGAACGACCAAAGACCGCCGGAAACACCCGCGTGGGCCCTTCGTTCGGATGAAGAAATCACCTTGCATTGGTTCTAGGCTACAAAATTACGACCATCTGTCTCAGGCTCTGCCGTCTGCCGGCCTTTAATCCTTATACGAAAAAACTATGTACAGCTGTTGTAAATACTGCTCGGACATCGTTGGTGGGATTGTAGATGATGGAGTGCCGCTGAAGTCGAGCAGGACAGAAAAAACGTCGAGCCAATCTAGCCAGATGAAATTGAACTCGCAGTAGGAGTGACTTCCACTAACTTCATCGCTAGCGGGCATACATTTCGATCTGATTGAGCGGCATTGCGCAGTCGATATGGCGAAATTCCTCACCATCAGTCGTATTCTACCAAATTCGGGTTGCCTTCACCATTGGACCTACCCCCGTTTCCGGACAAGGGTCTGGAATCCATAGAAATTACGAGTCTCCGTACCGCTCTCAACACCAATCTCACTGCGTGGCCCAGTAAAATCTGGCTACGTGCCCCGTTAGGTGCCGCTACTGTGAACTGCAGATAAGTGGGTCGGGTTGGACAAGCTAGACAAACGATAGTCTCAGTGCACAAAGTAGAGGTGAATGCCCATGCATAGCTTACCCGAGACAGACGATAGTCTACCACAGGCGAGACAGGACCGCGAGGTTAGATAATAGGAAAAAAAATACCGACCTCACCACTCAAAGAAGAAACAAATACCGAGGGGAGCTGGACCATCGCAAGGCATGGCTTTATCTACTGACCTAGACTCTGATGAAAACCACTGACATGAAAAGGGGCACGTTAACGTCACTCTGACTCAATCAACTGAACCTGGGGCGTGAAAGATTCACAGATCCCACCTATGCGCTCCTTCACAATTTCAAACGTGCGATGTACATAATATATACGCATGGATTCAGCATGTGGTGGTTTTTCACATGAAACTTGTGTATTTTTATGAACCGAGCGCCATTGGCAGTAGGGAGGTTTACGTACAATCGGACTTCCGCCGGAATCTAATCGATCAAATGCACAAAACCTTGCGCGAAATGAGACTCGAATCTGGCCGTTCTTATCTCTGACCGCCTTTCCGATGCCTCGACAGGGCACCATCAAGAGCGCGATGACCTGCGCTATGTCCTTCCGGGCACCGACGTTAAGGGAGGAGATAGTCTCTTCGAAGAGTCGAATGAAAGATATAGGTAAGTTCTACATGAATCAGACCACACAGCTTACTGACATGGTGCAGTTCGCAGAGAGGAGCTTGGAGGGATCACATGCGGCAGAAAAATCATGACCGATACCGCAAAAGATCTTGTCCGGCAGAAATCAACAGATGCTGGCCCTCCGAATGGTGAAGAACCATCAAGCCCATCCGAGATGCAGCCGTCGGACAACGAAGATGACTATAGTTTTGTGAGTGGCTTCAAAACCCTTCACCACGACTGACGGCGGTTCTCTCCGAATGCAGTGGTGCTCCTTCTGCACAGACAGGGACGCGGACATCCTGTTGTGTGCTGGATGCCGAGTTGGAATGTGCGTCCAAAATGTCGATGAGAGGCACTCCGGCTGCCTGGAGCCTCATCCAGCACAAAGAAGGGAGGACTTCGTCTTTTTCTGCCCGTACTGCTGCAGACGGACTAGGCAGAAATTTCCGGTGAGCGCAGAGTTTCCTCCAAGAGACCTACAAGTTAACTTTCAACAGTTCGCCTTCACCACAAACAATGCTCCTCCGTCGAAGCACTCGCTATTCTATCGATACGACCCACCTGTGCTGATCGTAAATTTAACGCTTGGGAATGATGCGGGAGACGCCATTGGTTCCATCTTGCCAGAGATGAAAAAGTGGTATAGGGGGAACGACAAAGCGGTAAGCTATCATGCTAGCACTTGGCATTCACATTTTTTTTAATCTATTCCAGCTCCACGTACTCAAGGTCCAATTGGGGGGAAAGCGGAAGGCGGCGGACAAAGCTCTGGTGGCGTTTTTGGAAAAAAACTCGCTCGCCAAAATAGTCATCGTCGTCGACACCCACACTGACCAGGAAGGCCGGTTTATCACCAAGACGTCAGCCAATTTTGTGGAGTCTGACGTACTTGGACCGGTGCGTGGCAAAGCCCCTAAGATTATCGCTTAGATTATCGCTTACTGATGTTGTCAAGATTCTTCAAAACCACCTTCCAACCAAGCTGGCAGAAGTTCTGTCCAGCGACTCTAAGGTCAAACATTCCCACAGGGCACTCATTCTCAACATTTCGTGTGGGGAGAGCATCAACAACCCCGTCACAAGAAACCTGATGGTGGCCGGGTGAGCAAATTAATTTACATTTCGCTGGAATGTAGTTAACGGTAACTTGAAAGCCACTGTGCGGAAGTGGTACTGTCATTTTCTGCCAAAGCAGTGGTCCCCGCAATGGTCTGTGGCCCGCTTGGTGAATTCGTTGCCAAGTGGGCTGCCACCACGCTGCCGCTGCTATCGATCATTGGTCAGACGATGACCGCTGCTTATGTTGAGAAGCAGGGCCCGGTGTTCTCCAGCAGGTCATTCCAAGACTTCACCCTGGTGACAAGCAGCGCTCGGATGGTAGGGGGAAAAGCGGTGTATTGCGTTAACAACTGCTCTGGAGGTTACAGCACAACCTCAGAAAAACGTGGGAGGTCCAGAAAAAAGTGGAACATCGCGTGCAATGCTTGCGGGTGGACAGCAAGCTACGTTTTACCAAAGGATGCGGAGATCTCGGAAGAGGACAAGGATGTTATTACGACGGTCCCCGGCAACAACTACCACCGGACACTATTTCCCGTCCCTCGGAAGGTACTCCAGTGGTCGGCGCCCGGTACAACCACATCTGCACATACCTCATCCCGGACGTCTGCAAACCCCTCGGCAACCAGCTCAGCACACCCCTCTCCCCCTACAACACCAGCGGCCCTTGATAGCGAGGTTGAGAGCAACAAGGCCAGTTCCACCCCCAAACAGCGAAAGCCCATCGCTGCAATGACCATAGGTGAAAAGGTCCCGAGGCTTCCAAAAACCCAGCTTCCCAAAAGGGCTCGGGTGGACTCTCTGGCACCGGAGGATGTCGTCGATAGAGGAGAAGGAACTTCAAAAACAGTCCGAAGGAAGAGGTCGAGAAACTGTGAGCTCTCAATACTTTTCACAGATTCGTTACACTAACCGTACCGCAGAGGCCCATTGTCCGTACACTGTGTGGTTCGCACAGTTGCGCAATTGCGGAGGTAATCAGTTTCCACCTTGCAAGGGGTTGGAGTTGGGGAGAACATGCACAACTGTGGACATTCGCTTACGTACTGGCTTTGTTATCGTCAAAATCAGTAACCCTCGTATACAAACAAGCACACAAGATCATCGACTTTTGTACTGGACCTTCTTGTTTAATTTACTGGTTGGATCACTCATTTTGAGGGTAAACGGGTTAGGTGAAAATTGGGTCTGTGGCAGCAGAACATTTGATTCAAACTGATACTACACACCAGCACATGCTACGAAGACAAAGAATTAAAAGCATGAAGAAAGAAGTCATTACCGGGGTGTGCCATTGCCCAAGTTGGTGGTGGCGAGTAACGATGGCGGCAGCACATGTGGTGACACCATGACCCCCGCGGGGTGAATCGTTACGGGAGTTCTTGAGATACCACCCCATGGCTGCGGTCACAGGCTAATTGTCAATGTGATCGCCGACCCAGAGATCGTCGCATGCGCCGCCGCCACCGAGGAGTGACAACGATTTGCGCGTCAAGGCGAGTACCATCACGTGTGTCATTTTAGCCGCAGCATGATAGGACTGGGCGGGTCTCGCCCGGTGCGAAGGGGCGCATCAGAGGGCTTACCGCTGCCCTGACCCATTCCCAAGACCTTCAGTACTACCCAACGTAGGTTTCTGAGGGGGAGTATGATCGCGCGGCTGGAGCGGGAGCGGAGTGACCGCGCGATTACCAGCTAGAGCTGGGACCCCGAGCAGGTGGGTATTTGGAGGGGCTCAGCCTGTGGCAGGATGAGGCATCCTCCCGGTCGTTCCATCGTTCCTGCATGACGATTGCCGATTTCCCGCTTCCAGACTGAACTCCGGATGAACGAGCATGCGACCGATTTTGCCACTCACCCAGGTGTGGGGACAAGCACACTGTAATACTTCAGATACTAGGACCATCGTCCCCAACATCTGCCGTGATGTTTTAAACACCAACTCCGTCGTTTCTGACATTCATTTACAGCAAAACCGAAATGCCGCATGGTCGAAATCAGGTGTTAAGTATTACTTGTGCTCTGCCTGTCACCGGCCAACTATTTCCACTGCCTAAACTCACCAGGTCAGCAATCTCAACTACGATGAATCCCACTATTTAACGTTTGCATTTAGTGCACCCGGAGAATCACCACCTCCACTACAGAGAAGTGCGCATTGGGTTGGTTCCGATACTTGTCATGATGCCGCTTCTTCAGAGGTTCAGACGATTGCTTCCGGCATTCGTCATATGTCGAAAAGTCAGGAAAGGTCTGGTCACCAGCTGAGGCTGGCGAGTGTCACTCGTATTCTGTCCTCCACCGAATACTCACTCTTTGTTGCTTAGACTCAAAACAGGTTGGCAATCTTGATTACTAGGAGATCCAACGTCTTGCGTTTGCATATGGTGTACCTGGGGAACTACTTACCTACCAAGGATTTTCTTCGGATGCGACAAGCTTATCGAGAAGATCGCTAGTTTCGCGCAACTTCTCATGCCAATTGGACCGGTTGGTGCCAGCGGAATCGAGAAGCCCTAGCCATCCTCCATGACAACCGACAGTTCATCCATCGTGACGAGTTCCCTGCCTCGCACACTCATCATCCACAATGATGAGTGCTGCTCTTGCCTTATCTTTTGTGGACCCGCAAGCACGATTCTCCAGCCAGACACCAATATCGGGAACAGAAGTCGGGACATGGAATGTAGGATCTCCTTTAGCCTTGGTTGGTTTGATGGGGGCGGAGGGAGGACTCGGAGTAGGAGGGGGGGCGGGGTAGTCGATAATGGAATCTTTGAAAACCACATAGTACGTCTGAGTCTCGCTACCTTTGTCCATCAGCTCTGTGAGACCGTTCGCAAGCGGCGCAACCTATCTGTCGAGCTGAGCTGGATGGCATTGGGTTCACGTTCAAGTTGGGTTTTATTTAGGGTTCTGTGAGAGGACCTTCCAAAAAATGAGTGACTAAGTGACTTTCCATGGCGAAATATGTAAGACTATAAATTTTGTAAGGGCACCACTACCCGAGATTTATTGTCGCAATCCCGAACCGTATATGCGCCTTAAATTGTCGAGATGCGAATAGATCAGCACGAGTTCTCCCTCACCTGTACCTCCACCGTGGGTGACACCCTCTCGCCAGCGCAACACTTCCACCCAGCACCGGTTCGAAGAATGGCGTAGTTACCTTTGATTGTAGGACTTTCTCCCACTCTTTCGATCCTTGTTTCCAACGAGTACCGGAGCGAATGAGATTGAAACAATAAGTGCGGCACGGTTCTCCATTATGCTACGGCGAAAACAACGTGGCAATTGTCGGGATAGGATTCTGGGGCAACGCTGGTGACATGCGAACGTCCTGTTTGACCCCGAACCAAGGACCACGGAGAGGTTTATAAAATTCTAAATCCCGGACAATGCAGACTCGAGAGTTCTAAATCACCAGTTTGGAGACGTCAAACTGAACCCCGTGCAACGGTCGGGGTCCTGACAGTTCCCTTTTCCGGCAGGATATTCGAGGTCTAGAGATTCAAAAAAGCCATGGAAAGTCACCCAGCAATCAACTGGTTGTTAGAATTTGTCTACATGCGAGGTTAGAACTTATGTTACTACCAGTTAGAATATTTGTTAGAAATAATAGGTGACCTCGTGCGGCAGTTAGTAATGGTTAGTTAGAAATTCCGATGAATTTCTCACGGAACCCTCATGGTGATCGACGGAAGGCTCCCACACCAATTGTGGTCTTTTTTGTGGCATTGCCGGCCATCAGACACGTGCAGCGATCGAGGAGATGGACGCCTATGGGCGCTGATGAGTCATATCATATCGTCACACCTTTCTCCGCACACACGATCTTCTCCCGTAGTTTATTCCTTAGACCTCAGCTTTTGCGCATTCGTCCCTCGTATCATCTCTTCTCGTTCGCATGATCGAGCAGTTTTTTGCAGGACTGAGACTACAAGTTGTGGCTTGACGAGGACCCGAAGCTTACGTCCTGGGAAGATCGCCGTTTGTTACATTTGCCCTATCCCTTCTCCCATGAACGCTGACCACTCCCAACGCAGGGCCCTGAAACACTTTATTGCGGTTCCACAATGTCAAGCCGACACCTTGCGCCCGAAATTCTCGAGGATATCGTTGATCTACTCCACGACAATGAGCAAGCACTCAGGAGTTGCTGCCTTGCCTCAAAATCGTGGATCCAACGCACACGGAAGCGCCTCTTCGCTGATATTGAATTTCAGAACAAGATGCACCTGAAATCGTGGAAGGACACATTCTTGGACCCAGCAACCTCCCCTGCCCAATACACCAAAACACTCTCCATCAAATACCCTTACCATTTTACTATGCAGGACGTGGGGTGGATCCGAACGTTCGCTTCCGTTCGGCGCTTCAAGATGGACTCGAGCCGTAGTTTCGATACCCGTGATACCCACATCTCCTTGATCCCCTTGTATGCGTTCTCGCCTGCACTCGAATCACTCCACATCGTTTCCAGGGGCATGTTTTCGTCCCGAATATCCAAGCTGGCCCTCACCTTCCCCCTTCTACACAGCTTGGAAGTAGACATCCGAGGCATTAGCCGCGAGGACTACGACTACGGTTGGTATGACGCCAATTGTCCATCCGACGATGGCAGCAAAACCATCCCTCCACCCTTGATCCTCCCCGTTCTCACTGGAACTTTGAAGCTCAGTATTCGCGGCGGTCTCGTGCTGATGGTGCCCATGCTTTTGTCTCTAGATGGCAACATCCGTGCCCGGAGGCTTGACCTGGGATGTCGTGGTGATAATCCAGAAGACGTGAAGTGGACACAGGCCATTTTGGAGGAATGTCTACCTACAGTTGAAACTCTTGGCGTCTACTTAAGTGCGACCCTTTGAAACTTCCATGGGTATGTGCAACTAACTTGTTTTCCAGCTCATACCCACGTACGACTTGACATCTCGAGGGCACGAAACCTCAAAAAGTTGGAGTTCCGATGTGGGGAGCCCGATGTCAAATGGGTTATCGAAACGCTTCAAACCGTAGCACCCGAGCATGAAAATCTCCAGATCTTGGTTTTCATCAGCCATGACAGTGCTATCCACCGCAACAAATTGACTCCATTACACGTGTTGAGGAACCGTCCATACTACACCAACTTTGTGGACGCACTCGGAGCGACCCTCCATGAAAGGTGGTTGGATCTGGACAGGCTTTTCGTGCAATTGTCAGAGTCCCATTCTATCCGCCCGAAAATCCTCTGGGGAGAGAAGTGGATGGAGCAGCTGTTGCCGGAAGCAATGAAGGTTGGAATTGTTGATAAGGCTGCAGTGAGGTTGTAGTGAGCATCGGGGAGCGGCAAAACAGCCGCATCGGCAGGCGTTGGCAGTCCCTGACTCCTTTTCTTCACATCTGGCGGATTTTGTAGGAATGGCATTGCTTATTGAAGATGTACACAGAGTAGGATACACGCGTCCGTCCGCTTTGGATGAGACCATGAACACTGTTGGAGGGACTAAATAACAGAGGATAGCACGTCACACCGGGTCGTCCAGTTAAAGGCCCTAGCATCGTGCCCCACACGTTGCCCTCACCTCTACCTCCAGAACCCTTCCATGTTCTGTCCAATCTAAAGTTGCTCTCCTATAACTGCCGAAAGTAGTTCACAGGCGCATCAGGAAAAATAGGTGGCACGGCTACATCAATATATTGCAAAATCGCCCAATGCCATGCCGTCGTGGTACCCTGAACCGTTCTGGTAGATCGCATCAATATCGTGCAATATCGTGCGAAACACTGCACCTGAATTTTAGGCCTTGTATTTTATCACAACACGCACGATAAAGTAATATATTGTAGATCATCCTAACATTGGGCGACATAGGGCGACATAGGGTAGCAAGGGCATTGAGACTGATTGGACGCGGTACCAGTCCAATTCACCCGTCCCCAGCTCGAAATTGAATAAACCCATATATATTTCATAGGTGTACATACTACAAGGATGAAAAGGAGGCCAGCGAAAATAGGATAGTGCCGCAGTGGATGAGACGCTGCGGTCTGCTACAACCTTGTGGCGGAGGCGGCGGCAGCTCGTTTCTGAGCACGTTGTTGCGCGGCGCGAGATGCCGCATCAGGTCGGCGGTTATGGGAATGGGTCCGGGATGTTCTCGATGGCCCGGTTGAACCGTCAATGCCAAAAACCTTGCTGTAGGGGTGTGAGTGTCGTCTATAGACATCAGAAGAAGGCCGCCTTACAGGTCCCACCATGAGAGGGTGTCTCGAACCCACGTCTCGTCGACATCATCTCCTTCGAAGAGCGCGATGATGTTGTTGTAGAAGTCTTGAAGGTTAAAGGGATCAGAGCTGTCTGGGGAGCTCTGATCGACGATTCCCTAGGTTGACATCGAGCTTAGCTGAAAATATCCCTGTGGTAGGTTAGTGACCGAGGAATGGAGAGAAGGTCGCCGCACTCACTTGCACGGCTGCATAAGCGATCGTGCGGCCAGTGACACGTTTGATCCCATGTATCCATGCGTTGCCATGTTTGATCCCCTGCTTCTGATTGCACGCGGACACCGTGTCGTAACGGTTCTGGGCAGCAGCGGACGGGCCAATAAATATATGGATATATACCTGCGTATGTCACCTTTGGGTGTGGAGCTGCGTCGGGATCGAGAGTGCGAACTTACTCGGAGCAGGAAGTGGCCGCGTAGAAGCCCCTTGTTGATATCATCTGGATCCCAGGGCTGGTTTGTATCGTAGAGGAAAGCGGACCACTCCCCGGCGGTTGCAGGGATCTCTCCGTCCTCGATCTTCTTGATTGTTCTGTGAGGGTTGGGTTAGAATGCGTTTGACGTGTCAAGGGAATGAATCACGTCTCGGGGTCCTGCTGGTACTCGGCTAAGTGCTCCTTTGGGCAAAGGAGTGCTGCCGTTCTTGCATGGTGGAATCCACGGAAGGCTTTGACCGCGTCAATCGGGATTGTCAGTGTGTCTGGTGATGTTGGATCAAATGGCATATAGTTGATCGAATGGATCTTCATGTGTGACGAATCAGTCCCACGGCCACTTTGTGCAGACTTGTCAATCAGTGCGAGTGACGTATGTTGAACGAGAGGAGAAAAAGATGAAGAGCGATACGCAAATATACCAATCTGGCGAAATCCATAATTGACCCGTTCTTGATGAAATCGTTCAGTGATGCCTTGAGCCATGGAAGGCGATCAAGAACGGCAGCGTAGATGCGCAGATATTGGTCCTTAACACCCGGCTCAAGGCTGAGATAGGGTGAAGGGCCGGTCACAACAAGATGATATGAAGATCACTTACGGCAGGAGGTCCTCGTCTTCCCCAATCTCGATGCCCTGTCGTCGAATGTCTTCTGTGATACCAGCCTTGAAAACTTCATATATATTACACCATAAGTCGAGGGCCCTTCTGATGTAATATCCTTCATGAACGAGGGCACGATGCCACTCATCAGTCCCCCACCAGCAAGGTCAACGTTTTGAGCCGGCGATTAGTAAAAGAGAACTTGACGTACTTTGGTTGTCTTATCCGTCCCGAGGAAGTTGTTTTCAAGGCCGCAGCAACCTCTGCGAGTGCACTCGAGAGGGATTGCGCTTCGGCATCGGGAAAAGGGGGAAACCCTTATGATGCGGAATGAGGGTTATAAACCCTCGATAACTTACTACCTAACGGGGGGTTCACGAGGGCAGCGTTGGCTCGACAACGCTTTATTTAGATGGTACATAGTTAATAAGATTCACGTTCACTTTACGCAAGGTATATGCGGACTGTAATTAATGTACAATACTTTCGAAAAGTGAATGCCAGGTTGTGTACTCGACGTTGGGTAGATCACCGATCCATCAATCTGATATCGGCCTCGTATGGGCTTGACCGGGTGGTTGGGCGCGTTGAAAAAATTATATTGTGTTTATATAGATAGTGCGTGGTATACGACTGAGTTATTAACAGGATTGTGCAGCTGCAGTGATGATATTAGTATATGTAGCTGCGGTATGCACGACGGACACGTTGAAATCTTGTTGATATCGAGTTTATCTCCCCAGTGTTAGGCGTATACTGCACGGTAATGTCATAACAATGTTTTCACGAGATAAGTAGGGGTATATATCTTAGTCTAAAGTAAACACTGAATATATATGCACGCTATTCGTTAATCGTTACCACAGTAAAATTGATTGCCAGCTTATTTACACCTCGTAGGCCTTACATCTTGCTCACAAAGATATCGTCTAACTTATCAACGTAGCACTGGGGATGTAATCTACATATAGAATTTACCTCGCGACGGCGGGATCGATGATCGGTTCGTGCGTGCCCGAGGATCCAACAACGCGCCGAAAAAAAATCGTCTCGACATCACCCACAATCACCCGCCATGGTGATTGCCATCCCCCCCCCACCTTCTAAGTCTCTGGCCCGCGCGCTGTCTGACCTTCCACCTGTGTAAAACGGAGTACCCTTTCGGGAGCCCGGCCATTGTCGGGTAGCACCATCTGCCGACGTTTTCCGGGGAAGGAAAGACAGCACTGGAGTCCATCCTCTCCCTCTCTCATTTTTTGTCTCAATATCCTCGCTACTCCCAAGTGTCAGGGAGTAGCTCGGACAAGACCTTGGCAACCGATGAACCTTTCTCGCTGGAGAAAACCCTCCGTGCCGCTCTCGACAAGTATGTGCATTTTGTTTTCTACAATCCATCGAGTCCCAGGTAATTGACTGTGTCTCGCCACGGTAATAGGCAACATGACTCCGGTGTCAGGAGAAGAGAACTTGGCGTATACTTCAAGAATCTTCAGGTCACTGGTGTTGGCGCGGTAGCATCTCAACAAGCAATGGTCGGTTCAATTTTCAACCCCAAGGCCATCTGGGAGGGATTCAGACATTCACAGAGACGATCCACGAGGACGATTCTTCACGACTTCAACGGTGTGATCAAGCCCGGGGAGACGCTTCGTGAGTCCGTTTCCTGATTACGCGGTCCCCGACACCCCACACTTACGCGCATCCAAACTCTTTCAGTCGTCTTGGGCAGCCCGGGATCCGGATGCACAGCGTTCCTCAAGATGCTCGCGAACCAACGCGATACTTACCACGACGTCAAGGGTGACGTCCACTACGACTCACTCCAGAAGATATTGCCGCTCACCATTGCGGTGAAGTTCAATACACCCCCGAAGACGACGTTCACTTCCCCACCCTAACCGTCGAGGAAACGATCCGATTCGCGGCCAAGACTCGTACATGGTCAAACTAGGGACGAGCTCATCGAAGAAATCACCGACGTCCTCTCCACCGTCTTCGGTCTTCGTCATATGAGGAAGACCCTCATCGGAGATGCCGGGATTCGCGGTGTTTCCAGTGGTGAGAAGAAGCGAGTCTCCATCTGCGAGGCTTTGGCCTGTTGAAGTCTGGTCAACTGCTGGGACAAGTATGCAGCCCTCTTCCAGTCACCCAATGATCGTGTTCCTGATGCGTGTTCTTTTAAGCTCGACTCGAGGTCTCGATTCCTCAACCGCACTCGAGTTTGTCCAGGCTCTTTGCATTGCCACCGATATCGCCAGAATAACGACTGCAATGTCGGTTTACCAAGCCTCCAAGACTGTATATGACCACTTTGACAAGGTCTGTGTCATCTACGAAGGTCGAATGGCCTACTACGGCCTAGCTTCGCTCGCCCGCCAGTACTTCATCGACACGGGTTATCAACCGGCCAATCGCCAAACCACTCTGGACTTCCTCGTCGCTGTAACCGACCCCAACGCTCGTATCGTCTGCGCAGGATACGAGAACTGTGTGCCCAGGACCCCAGACGAGTTTGCTGAGCACTACCGCAACTCGAATGTCTGGCAGGTCAATCAACAAGACATGACCACTTACCTCCGCGAGTTTGTCGGCAAACCCAATCGCGCCTCGGCCTACATGGAGAGCGCGCGGGTGGAACACGCCACGACCTCCAGCAAGAAGAGTGCTTATGTTATCTCGATCCCCATGCAAACGAGGCGGTCATGGTCAGAAGGCCCCGGATCCTCAAGGGTAGCACGGGAGGTCAGATTGCCAACGTTGTGGCGTTTATGATCCAAGCTATCGTAGTCGGAACCGTGTTCCTTCGGATTCTGAATACGACAACGACATTCTACTCCAGGGCCGGTGTTCTTTACTTGTTCGTCGTTTCTTCTCTCGCCCCTGCTTCATCCCCGATAACCCTTCATCTTTTCCAGTGCCATTCTGTTTGCCGGGATGAGTTCCATGTCTGAACTGCCTACCTTGTACGCCAACCGTCCCCTGATCCTGCGCCATAAAAAGGCAGCGATGTACTACCCGTTCATCGAAGCCGCCGCTATGACTCTCGCAGATATTCCGATCACTGTCACAACGCTCACAGTGTACTGCATTGCGTTGTATTTCCTTGTCGGGCTTCAAGCGAGCGCTGGTCAATTCTTGTGAGTTTCTTCCAGGTCATTTACTACGAGTTTATCGACTCACACTTTGAGTGCAGCATATTCTTCCTCGTTGTCGTCATCATCTCTCTGGTTATGAAGGCCTACTTGCGTGCCATCGCCGCATGGTTTAACAGTCCGACCGACCCCCGCTCAATCACTTACCGGTATCACACTCTCAGCTTTCACCTTGTACACGGGTTACAATATCCCCGAACCGTCCATGGTTGACGCCTTGAGTTGGATTACCTATGTCAACGTACGCATCTCTTGTCGTGTTCACTACGCTGTGAAATCGACCGTTCGTTTTTCAGCCACTGAAGTATGCGTACGAATCGGTCATGACAAACGAGTTTAGGACGATCGAGTCAGAGTGCTCGAACCTTGTCCCTCAGGGAGCCGGTTACGAGAACATCACGTTGGAGAATCAGGTTTGCATGACCACCGGCGCTGTTTCTGGACAAACAACGGTCAATGGTCTCCGGTACCTTAAGCTTGGGTTCAATTATGAGTGGACTCACATGTGGAGGGTGAGAAGTTCCTACGACACTTTTCATGCCCTCGTTCTCACATCCTCGTCTCTAGAACTTTGGCATCCTGATCGCTTTTGGCCTCGGTTTCTTTGCTGCTTACCTCGTCATCACCGAGTTCAAATCCAAACTCGCTGAGACCCGGTCTATCATCACATTCAAGCGCGGGGCTGCAAATATCCAGGTCTCTGCACCTCAACCCGGCGATATAGAGACCGCTGCAGTCGCCGCTGCGGACTCGGCTGATGATCTCCGCGGTGATGGTGCAAGGACTGAAAAGGTTTCAGCAGCTGTTGAGAAGATGACCGATACCTTTTCGTGGGAGAGTTTGAATTACACAGTCCCCATCAGCAGCGGAGAGGAGAGAAGGTTGTTGAACGATATCTCTGGTTAGCTGCTTATCCGATCATCCATGTAGGGACGGCTATCGCGAAGGACGCACCGCTATTTCGGGCCAGGGCCACTGTTGGGCTGTGGTGTTCGGAAATTGGGCTCGTGGCGGTGCGATTGGCAACCCAGTACGCCGAAGCTGTCAGTACACACATTTCTCACTTCTTCGCATCCTGCAGGTGCCCGACTCCGTGCTTATCGCTTCCCACAAAGCGTGGGCGACTGTAATCCATCTTAGTCACAGCGACACTGGTCCGGGAATAAAATTGAGGGATCTCACACATAATGTGCATCAACCTGAGAGCGCACTAAGTGGGGTTAGGTTGCTGTGGACTCAGTTCAGTAACAGGAGCACAGACCGATGTGCTAGGAGATCTATTGAGTGGGCTTTTCTGTCCCTCCATCCAGTGACCAGATCCGTGTGCTAAAGCACCCGTGTGACTGCAGTTCGCGACCGTGGTGGTTATTTATTACCTTCTATGTAATCCTGATCCTTGCTGCCGCAACACTCCCCTTCATCCTTGGTCGTGTAACCAACATCTTGGTTTGATACCGAGATCTTGCACTTTGCGCTTTCGCCCTTATCTTCGGAGATGGCCGACTGAGCATGTGCCCTCGGATCATTCACGCACAGACCGGGTACGAAAAGTCATGTATTCGTACATGCAGTCAGTCGGCCGGATATATATTATCTGGCCCTCGTGTGTCGAGGGACCGGGAGGATGCCCCACCCCGCCACAGGCTGAACCCCTCCAAAACACCCACCTGCTCGGGGTCCCAGCTCTAGCTGGTAATCGCGCGGTCGCTCCGCTCCCGCTACGGCTACGCTACGCCTCGCACCTAATTCAGCCGCGCGATCACACTCCCCCTCAGAAACCTACGTTGGGCAGTACCAAAGGTCTTGGGAATGGGTCAGGGCAGCGGTAAGCCCTCTGATGAGCCCCTTCGCACCGGGCGAAACCCGCCCAGTCCTACCATTCTCCACCCGGCTGGAACATCAATTACAAACCTACACCGAGACAACCATATGGGGTGACCTCTCTGAGTCCGACAACGCAGCAGCAATGAGACAATATTCCTCCTATACCGTGAGTCTTCCACTTTTCTTGGTGTCAAACTGGACAACCCCACCTCGTAGGGCACAGACTGCGTTAGGCACTTGGACCTTAGCTGCGTTGACGGATTGATCTTCATCGCAACCTGCCGTACGAGATGGGTCACGGGAATACTGTATGCAATTTCTGCTGTACAATTCATTGTCAGATTTTATATGTCTATTCAGGCTGCGGGGAAGCCAGGTCAATATTTACTCTCTATTGCATGCATTTATTCCTGAACCCTGAAACTAAGAAAATCGTTTCCTGCAGCGGCAATACTCCCGACTCCCCTGTATTCGTATCATCTGTGTTTTGCCAACGTTCAAGAGAACCTCACGATTGTTCAATTGTTCCTCTCTCTTGTCTTCGGTAGGCATTCTGTCACTCTTCCTAGACCCATCACTCACTGCAATCGCTCGCCTGTCTGTTCCAAAAGATATCACAGTTTTCGGTTTGGCCGTTATAGAGAACAAAATCATGAAATCGATGAACCGCGGGATGGGTCGGTCAAGCATTCTCGACACCATCAGCAGGGACGCAGGGATATACTTTGCACTCATAACCATATCTCATTTCCTGATCTTTGTGTACCTTGTGGCGGGGGTGAGGTTCTCTGTACCGGTGTCCAAGGACCATCTCCAAGATTGAGTACGTTCTCAGATCTGGGCACGTTAGACAAGCGGAGGATGGCAGCCCTCAATGATTTTTATCTCTCTAGGTTCGTGGATCAGCTGGGTGCGGATGTGCGAGATAACCCAGGGGCGTTACCGTCCATGGTGCTGGACCTACTGTCGGAAAAGGATCCGGGTCGAGGGATCCCTTGCCGCTATCAACACGACGCCTATCTCCTCCAGGGTCTGCATGAGCTGATAACGTGGATTTAGGAACTGCGGCATGGCCCTTTCTATGGAAGCCAGAAACTTAACTGTGAGACATACCGGAAGCAGGACGGACACATGTACACTGGCCAGGGTGTGCAAGGACTTTCAGGTTGTCGCTGAGCACACTCTCTACAACACTCTTTACCTCTCAGGCATCAACGCGACAATATTCCTTTGCAACGTTCTGGTCAATCAACCACATGCGGCAGGTTACGTCGAGGCCCTTACCGTCGCCATGAAGAATGATGAAGCCTCAAGCGAGGAAGAAGTATCACCCCATTTCCCGGAGGAGTATTGGAGATCTGTCGGGGCCGGACTTCGATCAGTGCGTCGGCTATTGCACCTCACCATTCACGTCGACTTTATTGGCAACTCCAGCCATGCTTGGATTTTAGAGGGCTGTCAGTTCAGGCTTTGGACGTTCCGTTGCGATTTGACCTGGGACGACCACCTCGTTGGTTTCTTGAACGACCAGGAGGAACTTGAGGACTTATATATTCTGGATTTCCCGTATCCGGCTGATGTTGATCCACAAGCCACCCTCGCCGAACCTCCACCCCCGCTATCTCCTCCTCCCCCTCCTGTTCGACGTGTCGTGTCGCCGGTTCCACGGACTGGGTCGTTGCTCAAATTATCCATTTTAGAGTACCCCACCACCGACGCCGTGTCGGTTCTCGTTCCGCATCGGCCAATAACACAGGTAAAGACGTGTTTTGCGACCTCGGAGATCGAGACAAAGCGTCGGGAGCTGACCACTCTGTTCGTCAATCTGCGGCTTTCAACCCGGCCGCTGCTTTCCCTAGACTTGGGAGACTCCTCATACGACGCCGATTGCTCTCTGAATTTTCTGCGACATTGCGTATCTGCAAACGGAACCATGGACAATGTGCGTTATCTGGGAACGTTAGTGCTGCCAGTTGACGGCCGAGAGGTCTGGACCTTTTCCATCATTTGCTGCTTCTTGCGCTTATCTCATTACATTCTAGCGCCTAAGGTTCCATAGCTTGCTGAGGGGACTACCACGCATTGAGTGCGTCGAAGTGGAAATCACGGACTGGGACCCTCCTCCTATGTCATTCCCAGCGTTGAGGGCGATAATGAACGAACTTCGGCTCCACTGCCGTACCGTAAAGAAGGTTGTCTTCATCCACGAATTCGACCGCATCGTCATCACCGTGTCGGACGGTGGCACAGGAGGGCGTGTTCTGGAGGAGGAACACAGCGGGGCACCCAGCGTGATTCGAAGAGAGGTGTAGTTGGTGGCATTGTATATTTTCTTCCAGTACTTTCTGATCTTTTTCAGAACGACGTTTCCCTACGGATTGCCCACGCTTTAGTTCGTTATCAGTAGACCGTGCTTTCGGGTTACGAGTGCTTTAGCCTTTACGAGCAGCGATAATTTCCGCCTCGATGGCGTGTATCTTTTTTTAATTTGTTCGGAGGCTACCCGTTGGCCAAGACACCAGAGAGTTATGACACCATTGATTAGGCGGATAACCTGGAAGCTACCAGGCAATAATCACAACTTTTTATTTCACCCCGTCCTCTGCAACGACGATGACAACTGTGGCCAACCTTTTTCACGTGATCCCCACGACCGTAAGGGAGGGGGTCTTATTGTAAAAATTCTGGACTTTTGTGAGGAAACCTTATTTGCATGTCTTTTTGAAATCGTTTTTTCCCACACTTCCCTTATGGTTAAGCTTCATGTTC
>Ga0307510_10000631_pt1 | contig 35714 bp, 37 predicted proteins | sample 12_EM_MG_FD_207224 | JGI IMG/M metagenome (GOLD analysis project Ga0307510, IMG submission 207224) | Populus trichocarpa ectomycorrhiza microbial communities from riparian zone in the Pacific Northwest, United States - 12_EM | ecosystem: Host-associated > Plants > Roots > Unclassified | place...
ATCTAGCCTGATCTATTTTCCGGCGCCAGGGACACGTCGACTAGATTTTACTTGACCCCAGTAGCGCACGATCCAGATTTGTCTCAAATCCGCGAGTTTGGTCGGGTTTACCCTAGCCCGAGCGATTCTGGCTCCCCACCCGCTCGGACCCGCCCGGGCTCGCTCCCGCTCGCCCGAATTCTTACTGGGCATGATCATCCAGCGCAGGTGCACCGGTGATGGGTCTGAAGAAGTCATGTCCGGGTATATCTTGCGTCGGCACCAAATCATGGGATTTGGGCACTACAGGGGAGACTCGGACCTGGAACACACTCTCGGTATTATTGACCACGTCTCCAGTAATTTCAAAACGTCCATGGACTAGCAGAATGTCTCCTTTACTACTCCACACCGTGCTCGGATGGGCCATATCCCTCTTTACTGCGCCTGGGACCCCGTCAGGAGAAGCGAGCCTTCACCCGATATCAGAGAATCCAATTTTCACTCCCTTCAATTGGAGCGACACCAAGCTAGACCATCCTGTAACAGTCACGGGGTCATCCCGTCTCGCCATGCATGGTGCCTAAAAGTTGGACAAACTTTTGTTATATGTCGAGGACCCACAAGACATTCTCACCTTGGACCACAACTTTTATTTGGCTACCGGTGGTCAAGACCACCATGTCCCAATCTAGAATGCCCTGCATGCGTTGGCTCTTGCCTCCGGACCTGCCACCATCGAGTGAATCGAAAACTTCCTTTTCCTTTCCGGTGGCGTGTTGCCGAGGACCGAAACAAACAAAGTCGGGGGGGGGGGCAGAGAGAGAGAGAGGCGAGACGAGGGAAGCGCTACTACCGGGATAGGAGGCCACCACCGTCCGCCTATAGGTCTCGTGACAGGTCTCGCAGCCCTCGTCGCCGCAGTGAACGTGAGAAGGGAACACGACCTTCCACATTGAGATGTTCAGTTCTGGTCCCCTCCTCGAGCTGGCCTCCCTCCACATCCGTTTGGACGCAACCACTTCTGGGAGAGCTGGACTCTTCAACGTACACTGCGTCACCCCGAGACTCGCCACACTTCAACTAACACCATCAGTTTTTCACGCCAGCATGATGACGGGCCACACCTGCGTTACCGCCCGCCGCATATTCTAAACCCTAATTCTACGTACCTTTCCCCTCATTGCACGCTATACCTTCTTGCGAAACGTCAGGCACCCCATTGTTTTGCAACTTAAGGATCAAAGACCGCAGAAAACGCCTTGTCGCTCAGACGACGAGGTCACCTCGCGTTGGTTATAGGCTACGAAATTCCGACCGGACGTTCCGGGCTCTGCCGCCAGTCAGCCTTACGCCTTGTTTTAGACGGGAGGGATGCATTTTAGAAGGGGAGGGCACAGGGGGGACGCCTCTGAATCCAATTTTCCTCAATCGCTTCGCTGTCTGGAGTCTTTTTCCTTCTATCCATACCCCTAGCGTCCGTTCCTAATGATATGGAGGGGGAGGGGGTGGGGTAGATAAGGGCAACGCGTTGAACTCCTGCTTGCCTGTGCGTGTCGGGGGTCGGAAAGGACGACATCAGGCAGAACAACACCTAAAAGCTCTCTTTGAACGGATCCGACGGTACACAACTTGTCCGCGAACGTCCCGATTCTTTCGTCCATCGACAAGAGCACACGGAGAGATAGTACGCGCGTCAAAACATCCCTGACGACGCCGGTGTCAAATGAAGGAGACAGTGCACATGAGGTCAGAGCATGTGATAGAACTTGTTGCAGGGTAGTCTGTATGTTGGGCGGTCGTGATAGGTTTGGAGGTAAGGGTGAAGCTTGTTGTTTCCTTAGCAGGCCTGCGCTTGACGGTGGACGGTGGTGATAGAAGCCTTTAATTAAACGGAAGTTTGATTAATCTTTTCGCCCTAGATTTACCCCCTGCTTGTGAAACACACCAGGGCACACCTAGTCCGAATCCGTTTTGGCGTCTGGGGAGGCACGCCTCTTCTTGCGAGGTGACACATCAAGGGAAGTGTACAAGTCAGACACGCTGAAAAGTTTACAGCACCCAGGGAGAGAAGGTGGAAGTTCGCGCGGAACCCGTGAGACGCAAATGCCAGTGGTTGCACTCAAGTTCAACGGCCCACGTGATATTTGCGATCGCGGCAAGGACTTGGACGCGTTGCGAGTCGACCCACAACCACGACATCAACGTCGCCGGTCAACGTGGGCTACTGTAGGCTGCTGTATATCGGACTAGCTAGCCATGGTAATCGCCGCCTCGCTGTGGTACTTTGTGCGGTCAAAGTTACACCCGCTAAGCGTTGATTTAGACTTTTCTTGCATCAGGTTCGCTGCGCTACGGTTCCTAGCTAGCCCGAAAACCCATCATGCATCGCGCATCATGCATCATGCATCACATCCCAAGTGATCTTCGCAAAGTGTTGTATACCACCACTAGAACCCTGACCCTCAGAATAAGAGGGTCGTGTTCGATGTGTCTTGGCTGAGCGTCAACACCATCGATACACGATGCATAATGGCTTCGAATGATGAAGTGCAGGTTGTATACAAATATCTCCTGTACGTAATCCACCAGCCGAACCAGATCATATCCATCCACTAGATACGAAGGCCTTGGGCGTGAATCCATTGTGTGAGGAGAAGGATGGACGTGGAAGTTGCTCATGGTTTGCCCACGTCGCAGCTCATTAGTTGAGCTTGCGAGACTCTACATGGCGCAGGGGGCTCAAAAGTCGTAGATTTGCCAGCAAACGTACTGCCTTTTTTGGTATATATGTAATACATTTGCTTATCTAATCTCCGCGAGTTGGTCGCGCGCGTTTGCCACAACAGAATGTTGGACTTGAAATATTTTGGCCGTGCGCACGAAAATCTGAAAAAATCTAGGCCACAAAATAAGCGGTAGCGCCGGCAAGCGGCATGGCCCACGACCGTTCACGGTTCAATGACACTGTATTATGCGACCAGTCTCGTTGGATAGAGCTTGTTGTACAGTCACATCGTCCGGCAAGTTGGCGAGATGACCGGCCGGTAGTGTCCTCGAAGTTCGGTTCAGGTTCGGTTCGGTCCTGTCAAATTTCTGACAGCGGTGCGGTTCGAACCGAACTTCGAGAACATTACCGGCCGGTGGGTCGAATGTTCTCTTCGGTACGCGGGGATCTCACGCGAATCATCTATAGTACTGCACATAATCACAGAATCACATACACCGTCGGAACGGTTGTTTGGTTCTCTCGGACGCGTCGATCGTTCAGATCTGGAGCTTCCCCAACCCCGGCTGGCATGAGGGGGTCTTCTCCAAACCCCCGGTTACATAAAACATTTCTCCCATGTACGGGCTGCTGTCTTTCATCCCGCCTACTATTACCGACCCGCTCGATACAGTTTGAAGGAAATAAGGTCTCTATCTGATTTGGGAACGCACAACCCAGTAGTAATGATCGACTTACGGCCAATACGGGGATTCAACTTCATGTGAATGTCTGGGACGGCGCGTTACCAGGTGGTCGTGTTCATTCCAGCATCGTTCTTCCGGCACACAGAGGGTCGCTATCAACTCTTCCACCGCCCTGAATCGGTCTTGCTTAGCCGCCAGGGCACGTCGCAATCGAAACTGGTTTCGCGACTCCTCGTCCGGACCCCATCAGCAGTTTTACAAATCTGCCGATCGTGCTTTTTGCCGAATTGTGCCGAAAACGTACTAAAAACCCGTCGAAAATGTGCTTGACATGCTTGACAAAACTTCACTGAGCCGTATTCGAAGTGTGCTTTACGTGCTTTACGTGTTGAAGCCTGCCAAACGTGCTGATTTCAGCATGATCGGCAGATTTGTAAACTTTCTGATGCCCGCTCTCGACCACAACCATCGCACTTTTCTCTTCCTCCAAACACACATCATCTAAACGCCAGGCCCCCGACATGTTTTAAGAATGATCGAAACATTTTTTAGCCTGCCCCCTTCCCCAATATTTTGACGTCCTACACTGCCCCCATGTCCGGACATTCGACACATACAGTGGCTATAGATCGGAGCACGGACCACACGTCGGCTTGCAGAAAAGCACGGCCCCCTCTAATATGTCACTCGACCATTCGGGAAGCTGTAACAACTTAGGTCGCAAAGGGACCCCATCGGCAGGCTCAAATAAGGTTCTCATAACACCTCCCCCTACATTTGTTCTGGGCCTGGGCGCCTGTCAAGGGGCGTGAAATATGGGTATATAAGCCACGACAACTTAGGTGTATCCCCTGCAACCCCACCTGAAGGCAACCGGACATCCATCCGACGAGCCTGCATGCCTCACGAAACTGGCCCCCCTTGCACGTGCCATCCCTTTACTTGCGGCGGATAAGCACTCACACGGGCGTTAGACACCGTTTTTTGGGATGCCATCTCCTCGATGGATGTCACATCCGCAGAAGGTCTCTCGAACATCACAACCCTCGTACACTCCCCATCCGGGGTTATTCACGTCAAGTGTCTCCGGACGGACCAAGCACAAAGGCTTATTGACCTACTTGACCAGGCAAGTGATTCAGGCGAACGTTCATCGGTTCGTTGTGTGACCATGAGACACAGCTTCTCGCGTTGCCACACCTCGATGGGAGAGTAGCTAGACGGTCCTCGCAACTGCTGTACAAGATCTGTAAAGCCCGCGGTATGTTACCCACCTCATATGTCATCCAACCGGAACACACTTGTGTTGGTGATATTGGATGGAGGGGCGGCTTTGCGGACGTGAGCAAAGGAGAATACCAAGGGCGTCCCGTGGCCATCAAGCACCTGAGGATCGGAACAAAGGATGAGTTCGACAACGTTTTCAAGGTTTGTAACCAAAATCAGCCGACACATCGCAGTTGCTTACTTCTCACCAAGCAACTTTGTCGGGAAGTCCTTGTCTGGAAACGCTTGTCTCACCCAAACGTCTTGCCTCTGTTGGGAGTTTCCGTGTCGAAAGACCCTCAATATTTCCGCATCATCTCCGAGTGGATGCCTAATGGGAACGTGATGGAATACATCAGGTCCAATCCGCAGACCAACCGCTTACGTCTGGTGAGTCCCGCCATACACTTCCCGTAAATGTTTTATACTTATGCGCCTTAACAACTTGTAGCTTTCCGAGGTGGCACTTGGTGTAACGTACCTTCATGAGCTTGGGATCGCACATGGAGATCTAAAAGGCGTACGTCGCTGCATCCACCGCAGACTCTCTGTATCGTTGACAGTGCTTATAGGCTAACATCCTTATCGATCACACGGGAACCGCATGTCTTGCGGATTTCGGTCTAATGATCCTAACTGATTTAAGCGCGGTCGCCCTTTCCAACACTGCAGCCCCATCATGTGGGACGACCCGTTGGATGAGTCCCGAGCTGTTAGACCCAAGTCGCTTCAACTCGGATGGCCTTCCCTCCCGTGAATCGGATTGCTACGCCCTCGGTATGGTCATTTACGAAGTGAGCGGCTTTCTCTCTTTCTGGAGTCCTCTCACTTATTCATCTTTAGGTGCTTAGCGGTCTTGTACCGTTTGATCATCTGCGGTCTCCCATAGTTCCGTTCGCGATACTCACAGGGGAGCGTATGGAAAAGCCTCAGAACGCCTCGTCTCTTGGTTTCACTGCTGCACTATGGGGACTTTTACAGTCGTGTTGGAGTGAAGTGAGCTCTGAGCGACCCACTGCCCAGCAGTTGCTGGAATATCTGCGCCCAGCCTCCCTTACTTGGGTACCACCTCCGACGCTGGGTACCATCACCAGGAACAGAGTTGTCAGTATCCATACCCCCGATGTGTTTAGGGTCTCTGGGGTGCCCCTCTCGAGTTCGGTGTGTCAGATACAGTGACCTGTGGCCGTCTAACTAAGGGTTTGGATTGCCTCTTCGATATTTAATTTTCCTTTCAATCTACCTAACTTGACTCGACTATTTGTCGCTGTGTCGTTGTACGCACTGCTTACTACTGTTTCGCTTCTATAAACGTATATAACTGGGTGACTGTCCACGAGACTATATATAACCGTCACAGTAGGGTTCCGTTACCCGAGATATATTCCGTAATACCTGAGGCTCTTCCTATAACGTATGCCGATGAAATCGAAATGCCAGGTGTCGGGGTGGTGTCGGCATTTGGTAAGGTTGAAGTAAATGGATTGCAATCCCCCCCTCGGTCCCGGTGATCTGAGAGGTTGGCTGGGTTTCGAGTGAATCGGCTGTGCTGCCACCCCAGATGCGCGATTTGGAGACAATATCCACCCCACGACGCAACGGCAAGGCTCTGGATATTCGTCTAGATGTAAGTGTACATGGTGTAGTCTTACGGATAGTCACCCATTGTCTACCCCAACTCGACCAGAATTTCGTCATTATTAAGAATGCGAGGACTTCCCGTAGGGCCGACACGACAGAGAGCGCGGCGTTAATCTATTAACCACAACAATGAACCGTTGGGCGAGACCCCAACCCCCAAGAGCCCCATCGTATCTACGAAGTCGAGTGCCCCCATTGGTCGGAGCCTCGAGGGTCGAACCGAAAGCGGCAGCCTGCGTCACTTTGCGTGTGCACGGGGCCGCAGCCCGCAGGCACAATTTTGCACGACGCCAGCGGGCATTGCCCGGCAAGCTCAGGGCTTCGGATCGTAATACGCCACCCCACATAGTAGGGGTGAGAACCTATATAATCCAGAATGAACCAAAATTCCCGTCAAGCCGAGGAAACCAAAGCGGCCATATGCAAACCCAAGGGAAAAAAGGGTTCGTTTCGACCAGCCAAATAAGTCAAACACGGCTCGAGGGTTCGCGAACCCCACAACCTCTCGGTCCCGGTGCCTTGAGTCGATCCCGGAACTTTGGGGGAGCCCTTGAGGCTCAGATGCAAAGTAGACAACCTCGACGCACTGTGCCCTCGAGCGCGTGACGGTTCTTCTTTCACACCGGAACGAGGTTTGGATTCGCTTCAGTAAAGAGCATCTTGCGTATACCTAAAAGAAGAGACCGCGGAAGCGAGAATAACCGGGCACGCATGTCGAATTGAACGAGTGGGTGAACATCACCACCAGTGCTTCCCAAGGCCTGGTGGTTTGGGCTCCGGAATCATGGTTCACACCGGACTTGATCATAAACGTCGGCGGCGACAGGCTTGCCGTTGGTGACAATCGGGTCTCATATGGATGAGAGGTGTAGAGTGTGGACTGCTGTATCGACCGACGGAAAGTGGGGCCTGGGGAAGGCTTGAAGGATGCCACTGTCGGGGAAAACTGGTAAGATAACCGAGAGTTGTTAGAAAGTTTTGTTTCCTAACGACGGCGAGAACCCACCTAGCGGCCGGAAAAGCTGGACCCAGACCCCGAGCGATTGACCAGTTCTCGTGCAGGGGACTTAGGTGAGCATCTATCGAGTTTATCCAACGGGAGCGGGACAGAGACGCCGTCTTTGCCGGTGGTCCCTGCGATGTGGCATGCTGACCGCCTGTATGTCGGGAGATGCGAAAGGGGAGAGAATAAGCAATCGTGAGAATATTTTCGGCCGGGCTCGACTACTATATATATTTCACTGCAATGGCAGCGGCGCGATGACCATAGTAGTTGGCCTGGCAAGTTCCAGTTACGTAGTCGCTTCATCCAAGGATCGACGCGGTTGGTGAGTGCAAAACCACTAAACAAAAGATACGGGTGAGCATGGCCTCTGCTCCTCATATCTGCGACCTCGGCAGCCCTATTGGCCAGGGTGAACTGGGAACGGCAACTCGTCCTCGTAAGTGACCACAGGCGGGAGGAGTAGCCAGCGTAGAGGATTGAAGGAGAGGGAGATGTGTGATCAACGAATTGGTGTCCGACTGAAGGATGTGCCTCCGGCCGTGACAACTTCCGGGTCGAAAAAGATTCCGGGTGCCGATCGCCGCATAAATCTTTAGGCTTTGAAAGTTACCGTCAATTCTCTTCATCAAATGGGGTCGTTCGCCCGGGCCAGGCGGTGGCAAGTTGGACGCTCATCTCGAAATCTTCCTGACGCGCCTATATGTTGTACCCCCTTCGACCATGGCCACCAAGTCCCAACGACCGACCCAAGGGCGGGAGGGTGCTGTCTCCACGTTGAACGCGGCCATTGAGGCCATGGATCTCGCAGAGAAGATCTCAAGCATCACACCAGCAAAGGCTGTTTTTGGCACCGTAGCCGTTCTCCTCACGATAATCAAGGTGTGTTTCCTCCTCTTCCGAGACGAGATGTTCCAGGTTCACATGTAACCAGGAATCGATGGTTAACGAACTGGGTTACGTCGAACTGGGATTATTCTGTGTTGATATCTGCCGTGCCCTCGACCGGGGAATGAACGGGAAGAAACTGGACGACCTCAGTCAATCGGTGCGCGGTGCGATAAATCAATTGACGACGTGAGTTAGACCAGCAATACGTAGTCCTTATACCCACCACGCTTTCCATCGCAGGACTGTTGCAGAAATACAAAACGAGGTCATCAACCAGGGTGGACGCAATGTAGCCTCTCGACTCTTTCACGCGAAGAACGACAAGGAGACGATTGCCGCTTGGAATTCCGAACTCAACAGAATCCTTGTTGTCTTTAATGTGTGTTGTGTCCGCACCTGCTTGGTCGCCGCTAACTGTCCCCTCTTCAGACCGAGTTGATTATGAATACCCATACCATAGTTGCCGATATACATCAAAACGTATCAAGAACTCGTGAGGATATTGACGGTCAAAACCGAGTGAGTGTCACCTGTATTCCGTACGTCATCGAATAAACACTGACCACCATCTAGACTCAAAACAGGTCAGCGATTTCAACTACCAAGGGGTCAGGCGTCTCATATGCATCCAGCTTATCTGGAGAATCACCACCTCCACCACCGAGGATCTTCCTTGGACGTGACGAATTGATCGAGAGGATCGTTGACTTCGCGGCACGCCACACGCCAATCGCTTTGGTTGGTGCTGGCGGGATTGGAAAGACGTCCACCGCTCTAACCGCCCTACACGACGATCGCATAAAACAACAGTTCGGCGAGAACCGTCGGTTCATCCGCTGTGACAAATTCCCTGCCTCGCTCGCCCACCTCCTCCGCCAGCTTTCCAAGACCATCGGTGCGGGTATTGAAAACCCCGAGGAGTTAACACCCTTTCGGCCATTCTTATCCTCCAAGAACATGTTCATCGTCCTCGATAACATAGAATCCGTACTCGACCCACAGGGAACAAGTGCCCAGGAGATATACGCGGTGGTGGAGGAGCTCAGTCAGATGAGCAACATCTGCCTCTGTATCACTTCCCGGATCTCTACTCTCCCTCCCGGCTTCGAGTGGCTAGACGTTCCGACACTATCGAGGGAGGCCGCATGCGACACCTTCTATCTCATCTACAAGCACGGGGAACGCTCCGATCTGGTCAACAACATCTTGCAACAACTCGACTTCCACCCACTATCGATCACCTTACTCGCCACGGTTGCTCATCGTAATAGGTGGGACACAGATCGGTTGGCCGGCGAGTGGAGCGAACGTCGTACGGACATGCTCCAGACAGAGTATAGCAAGAGTCTCGCAGCCACCATTGAGCTATCACTCTCGTCCATGATGTTTCAAGAACTCGGCCCCAACGCCCGCGATCTTCTCGGAGTCGTCGCCTTCTTCCCTCAAGGAATTGACGAGAAAAATATAGACTGGGTATTTCCCACAATCGTCGGTAGGAAGAACATATTCGACAAGTTCTGTGTTCTTTCCCTGACATACCGAAACGACGGCTTCATCACGATGCTGGCGCCGATCCGTGACTACCTTTCCCCCAAGGATCCAATGTCGGCTCGGCTCCTCTGCTCGACAAAGGAGCGCTACTTCAGCCGATTGTCAGCTGATATCTTCCCTGGAAGGCCCGGCTTCAAGGAAGCGAGGTGGATCACATCGGAGGATGTCAACGTCGAGCATCTGCTCGATGTCTTCACGACAATCGATGTGACATCAGCCGGTGTCTGGGGTGCTTGTGCCGACTTCACGAACCATCTTATTTGGCACAAACCACGGTTTATCATGCTGGGACCAAAGATCGAGGCCCTACCAGATAACCACCCCTCCAAGCTAGAATGCCTATATCACCTCTCGCGGTTACTCCAGAAAGTCGGAAATCACGTGGAACGCAAACGGCTCCTCACTCACACCTTAAAACTCTGTAGAGAACGGGGGGATGACCGTCAACTCATTCGAATATTGAGGCACCTATCTCAGGCACATCTGGCTATGCGCCTTCACAAGGAAGGGATACGACAGGCGAGAGAAGCATTGGAGATTTCGGAACGGCTGGGGGATAGGATGGAACAAGCATTGTGTTCGATCGACCTCGCTTGGTTGTTGCGCTACGATAACCAACTCAACGCCGCAGAAGGGGCCGCATCCCGCGCGATCGATCTCCTTCCGGAGAAGGGCGAAGAGTTTCGGGTCTGTCGATGCCACCGCGTTCTTGGCGATATATATTCCTCCAAGTACGAAACGGCGAAGGCCATTCGCCATTACGAGGTGGCCCTCGAAATCGCATCTTCTTTCAACTGGCTCAATCTGCTCTTTTGCGTTCATTTCTCCCTGGCACAGCTGCTTTTCGACGAAGACAGGTTTGAAGACGCGCACGCGCACGTTGTACACGCCAAGTCGCACGCGGTCAATGACCACGACGCATACCTCCTGGCTCGTGCGATGTGGTTGCAGGCTTTGTTTTGGCATAGACAACATATGTTAGAAGATGCAAAATCCGAGGCGTTACGTGCTGTTGAAGCGCTCGAGAAGCTCGGAGCCGCGAATGACGTAGAGCATGTTAGGGAGCTCCTCCGGCGGATTGACCGTGACGCTTAAAAAAGTGGACGGCTTGGTTACCCCCCACGAATTGGATGACAACGGTGAGCCCACAGAACGGTGCCACTTGTCGCGTTTATTAATTCTCTGCATTCAGACATCTGAGCAATCGCATCGAGACTCGCCTTGAGTTCTTTGGATACAAGTCGCCAACGCTTCGTCCTTTCATCCAGTCTCCGTAGGGTTCTCTAAAGTTGATACCATTCCTTGCCTCCCTGTTTTTTTTTGCTCGCTGCACGAACGTCCTCTATATATCTAGGCCTCTATCAACACATTTCGTTCCAAACTTTTTACTTCACTGCTCTCCGATTATCTGCATCCCGTGGCATACTTCCATGTCTCTCGTGTTATATCTGTTTGAATGTGTCTAAACTCGTGGATTGTTTGACTGCCTTTGTTCTGATGTATATCACAATCAGTGATGTTGACGAACGGCAATTGGAACGACGAAACGACCGTCAGATTCAGTACTACAATATTCCAGTTCCAGGGAGAATAAAACTGAACACGATGAAATGGGTGCGATTATCACAGAGCTCCAGTAAGAAATCTAGTTTTTACGCCATGCGACCACGGTTGTGAACGGGGTGGCAACTCGAACAAATTAAAGAATGAAAGGGGGTCACAAGTCGCATCGAGGAGTTTCGTCCCAATGCCCCGCGGCAGCCACCCGTTCATGCGGAACTGGAGTAAACGGTAGAACATGCGCAATAAATTTGTGGACGTATTACCATAGGCTGAGAATCCCGAGATGGCGGAAGCCCCGCGTCTATATGAGCATCATTCAGGAGGGAGAACAAAGCAGCAAGGGTCGGATCGGAGGGATGAGAATCGGCGGAACCGAGAGGTGGGGTCATGTCTGGGTGAGGCGTACGGGCGAACTAGCGCTGGTACCTCCAACGGTGCGGGTCCTACCTCTGTTGGAGGGTTTGGCCCTTGGGCGGTAACGTCTGGGAATCTCCAACCCAAAGCACTATGGCTCAAACGTATCAGCAGATTGAACCGGGTTTTCGCTTGTGTGTGGTCTGATTCTCGGGGATCCGAAGCAGTGTCAACTTAGGTCGGTGGACCGATCTGCGGAAGTAGTTCGGGGGGGCACCCTCCAGAGGTGTGATGAGTTAGCCTGGAGATCCAGGGGGCGAGGCGTGTATGGGTTGCGGGGAAAATAGGCAAGAATTCCACCCTGTTCTTTCCATCGTTGCTTATAATAACACTCACCACCACCGACACCACAATCGCCCGAGCTGGACAGCACGCTCGGCCCCCTAGCGCCCAGCCTAGCGAAACCGTTGCAGGCAGCCACAGCGTAGTTATGCGGAACAGTTTGTTCGACCTCCCCGTAGGAGACGATGGGTGTTTAAGGGATAGCCTTTTGGTTAAGAAAGAAATCGAGGAAAGAGAGAAGCGGCTCGTCGGCGTTCGTTGGCGTGTGATTGCCTGAGATGTGAGACCTGAGATCTGAGAGTTTGAGGATCTTGAACTTCCGAAAACGCGTTAGGGTGAAGGGCGATCTTACCTGTAGTCTGTAGACGCAGTGCTAAAACTCGTACTGTCATAATCTAGGGAAGATTCAGCGTCGCGGTTGAAAGGGTTATCGATTGCGTCAAGTTTAGCGAGGGAGGCCTGACGCACGGTAATCGGCCCGAAGGATTCGGTCAGCCACTGGGTCAAGTAATAGGACACGGTATATAAAATATGTGTACCGACCGTCCACTAGCGGCTTGATGGTCTAGTAGTATGATACCTGCTTCGGGCTTGTCCCCCTCGCATTGCGAGGTCGCGTGAATCTACGCATCATGCAGGTGGTCCCGAGTTCAATTCTCGGTCAAGCCCTTTTTCTCAGTCGCTCCTATTGTGACGTGGGAGGTGCAAGTGGTAATGGCTCGTTTACTGAGAGTGAGTTTCTGAAGATCCGCACTGTCTGTGATCTGCCTGCTTTCATGGATTCGCAATGAGGTCCTCTTGTTCCCACCGTATATACATACTCGATCGCGAACGCCGAGGATCAACGTCAGGATGAGGTCCAGCACCGATGCAACCGACCACTCCCGTCCTCACGCGGCGCGGGTACATATTATCATCGATTCTCCAGTAATCAAACAATGAGTGAGCAACCTCCGTAGGGCTACGATCTGGAAAATATTGTGTGAAATTATCCCCAGGTCCATTCCGTCCTATTCTGCGAGAAATCCTCTACAGGTGTTAAACCACACCCAAGATGTCGCGCGCAAACGCATATCCTAGCGCTATGGTCTCGTACGTTGATCAAACTCGTCGAGTGGGATGTCGTCGTGAATATCTGTATCAAACCGAGTTTCTAATGAATCGCCCGGCGGTAGAGTGGAGAAAGTCGTCGAGGACGCCGGCGCCGAAATGGGGGAGAATTTGAGGGTGCTGAAGTGCCCCATATTCCACCCGCTGCTAAGCCCACCACTAACATCCGCGGCCTTCTTGAGCGAAAGCGCACCGGGGTTGATCAGGGTGGGGACCAGTCTAACCGTTATCGACGTCAGTGAGTCATGCATCGCACCAAAGGCTCTAAGAAAACCAACATTGTTTGAAGGCTATTGGATGTCGTGAGTTGGTGAGATTCGAGTGCCATGAGTTATACCTTTGGCTCTTATCCCGGACGTGTTCGGGAGGGTACAGAGGGGCATACGATCTTTGGGAATCGGTGCTGTAAATTCTCGTTTACATGTCACACATAAACAAAGGAATCCTGTTCTATTTTTTGAAAAAGCGGTCTATCGTTTTGCAACGCGCTGTATACATACAGTACTTCGCCTTAGCAGACGCTTTGGTAGGACTGCGGAAGCACGATAGAGGTATTTGACGAGAGGCGACAAAAAATAGCTTACTGGCCGCCGCCTGTGTCTAGCCGAGTGGTGAGCTGCTGTAAAACAAATTGCAGAATCCAGGCCGGCCCAACCGTCCGCATGGTATGTGCTCTGCACACTGTCACTGATCTTGACTCACACTAAGGTGCGTTCGGGTATTATGGGAGTTGTTTTTTCCAGGGGTTTGACACGTACCGCAAAATACTACATCAAGTCTATCGCGATTCATGGTGGTCACTTCGACCGGACCCACCGGGGTTCATGGGCGCCGAATCTCTCCCTCTTGTCGGTTTACCAGGTTCGTTTGCAGCATGTGTGACGCCCGCTGATGTCCGCCGTCCGCGAACTGACAACCATTGTCTAGGAGGATCCAGGAGGGAATCCTTTTCCGCTCGTCGACGATTGGGTCGGAGCCTGGCTCAATGCGGTCTGCCTGGTGTTGCGGTTGATAAGGGTAGACACCCCGTGGGAAGCTCAGGGATTCGTATACTGTATCGTACCTTCAAGCTTGACCGTTGCCGGGCGATCGGATCCACTGTCAAAAGATCGGGACTCGGAAAACTAGTGCGAACAGGGTCTGACCCGACCTCGAACGATAGCGCCGAGAGGAGATCTAGCGGATGTATGCGGCTGCAGGGGATTCGAAGAGCCGAGGGGGGCGAGCAAAGCGGGAAGAGCTCGTGGACAGCGGAACATCATAGCTTTGTGGGGATGAAGGTCGAGACAAGGGGTGGGATGGTATCATTATTTTCATCACCATTTGACGAAGGAGAGGGGATAGGGAGGGACCCGATGGTGTCAGTACCGGTCGAGACCATCGGCAAGGAGGAATTCCAAACAGGCTCGGTCAATTCTTATTCCCCGGCTCTGACATGATTAGCCTTTGAGCACGGTGCCTAAACTTTCCCCCAACTGGTGTATGCCGCTTGTGTCTGGAGAACGGGCTACCGGCGAGGAATCGCCGAAAGAAAACGGTGACCGTTGAGGTTGGCAGATGTTGGTCACGGGAGGCGGTGGGAGTCGCAAAATGACAACGCACCGGGAATCCGAACGAGCACGCTTGGAGTTCGCTGTAGACTGGAGCTTAGTCGACATCCGAGCCGAAAAATGAATCAGTGTCAGCCGCTGAAGTTAACTGAGCAGGTGTGTCTGAAATTCAGGCACCTCGGACTGTTTCTGATCAAGTCGATTTGCGTCCCCTTTCCGCCCCAAACCGACCCTGAGCAGTGCGGAGCGAACCGAGATGGTACAGACGAAAGACTCCGATGTAATGCCCATAGGTAGGTAAACCCCACGAAAGGCGCCCAAATCTTGCGTCTGGCATGAGGCCTTGAGGGTCGAGGTGGAGACAAACAAACTCATACAGCAACATCCGCTCTGGGATTCCGACAGGCGGAGCCATCGGCAACCTGGGATCAACCCGACCTCATCCCCGCGGCTCGGCGATGACGGTAGAGCCGTTCCTGGTCTGCGGCGTGAACGGTCCTATCTTGGTACGTGCGCGTGAGTACTTGAGTAACCACATCTAAGAGGCGTTCGAGTGAGCAGGGGATATCCTCGACACGGCTCAGTGCAATGTGCGGGGACGAGCCTAGAATGGAGCCTACCCTAAAGCGGCAAGAGGATTCTAAGGCGCCTGCAGAAGTTTTTCTCTTCATCTTTTAACAACTACGCAGGCGTAACTTCCACATGAGAGCTGGTCGTCTCTACACAGAGTGATGGTCGGTTTCTCATCGTTTATGCCTCAGAAGAATAGTCCGCCTTTGGCTGTTTTTCCTAACCCGTTGGACTGTGCAGTCACCTAGCGGGCTTACATATATGCCTGGCATAGGTCTTCTTTGATTATTTAGAATTGTAGTTTTGTACTCTGGTCATTCGCGGTCATGACTGGGACGTTCTACAGACTCTAGGAGTAGTTTCCGTGCGATTCCGTTCCGAGCACTTCACCCATAGAAACCAATCGTATCTTTCTCTGATTACAAGGGAATACAGGAAACTTTTGAGGACAAGGGTACGCGAGTTGAAATCCGGAACAGGAGAAAACATAATCCAGTAGAGACATGCGTTCTTGACCCGCCAGCCACAGCAGAACGCGATCGAACGCGTCCGGTTTGCCGTGGAAAGTTCCAATGACGCGATCTAGTCAAGGCGTTGGCGTCTGTTATGGGCGCAACTTCATCGTCAGAAACTCAAAAGAACTGGGTGAAAAAGCCGTAATCCTGAACGACCAGTTACATGAAGCGCACAGATCGATAAAGGGAATCAAGGTCGCGTAAAGCCCTGGTCGCCCCTGCCGATAGCACGATAGTGAAGGCTGCGGAGGTGGGAGCGAAGGAAGACGATTCGGAGATGAGGAGGTTGAGCTTCCGGAATAGGATGGTTGTGACACAGAGAAGCCTTTAGCTGTGGTTCGCAAAGCGATCCAGGGGAAGGCATCGGTGGACCGTATCCTGATTCACTTGGTGGATGTGCGGAAGGCGGCGAAGGAACACGAAGGTGTGTCTGAGTTGGGAGACGAGGCAGGAGATACTCGACTTTTGCCCTCGCAGAAGCGGCCGGAAGACTACGTTGCTTTGAGTGACTTCGACGGCTGGTGATTCGAGCACGGTGATTTGTGTCTAGCCGGATAGTGATCGAGTTCACTCACCGTCTCAGCCCCACGACCATAACCTGCCCTCTTCCACTCATGTCCACCGGCATCAAGTATTCGGGTCTTCACTCCCTACCGGAATACAACACATCCTCTACATCACGGCTCAAGTCCCTCTACTCAGATATCTCTCGCCAGAAGCACTCTAATCCCGCTTCGTACCGATCAACGGTCCACTGGTGGCGCGAGGTCCTGCAGGCGGTCGTGTTGAAACATTGGTTACCCCAGTCTTCCGATACTTTGGTTCTCCACGCGCTCCCGAATCTAGCTGATTCATTCCGGTATGAAGGAGCGGGTAAACCGCTGTGTCTGGCCACAGTGATCGTGAGTTCCGTGGAAGACCAAAGTTTCAGACGCGAACGCTAATATGGGCTCAGTAAAGTCTGAACTACAAGAAGAGAAAGTCTACATCTCGCTCAATCAGTTCTTGACGGCGACCCAGTCGATATACGATCCTGGATGGCTGCCCTATCAGATTGCTAGCTACGTCATTGGACAGCCGCTTTGGTGGGCTCTTCAACAGACTGGTGTAGTGGGGTCAGGCGATGTTATTGAAAGCGATACTCGAAGGTGGAAGAGGGTAAAGGGTGACTACGTCTTGCGCGATTTGGCCGAATCTGCAGCCCAGGGTGTTTTGGCCCATCAGCGGGCGAAAGAAACCGGGACGTTCGCGGACAAGCTGTATACCGTCGAGTCCTTCAAGAGGGAGTTCGCAGGTGTTGCTCTACTTGATGTCGTTCTTTCCGACCTGGATATGAAGGTCCTGCTGAAACATCTGGAACGTGATATGAATGCTGTCGTTGTTGATGGAAAGGTGGCTATACAAACTCACCTCCAGCAGTCACACGCTAATCTCGGGTTTCATAGGTCGTCAAGTTTACCGACGAGGATTCTGAATCTCGAACAATCAATGCTGTTGACAGCGGCCTGCTCGAGCTCAAGGATGCCGTGCAGAACTTGAATACCCAGATCGAGTCGATACAAGCCCGGATCAAAGAGTATGGTGGATACACTTTTGATCCTCTATGCACCGTCTCTGACCCTCTCCTTTCGTGTAGGCGGACAGAGAAGGCATCCGCCGCGTTGAAACAGAACCGCAAAGAGATCGCGTTGGGCCACCTCAGAGCGAGGAAACAACTCGAAGACATCCTGGTCAAACGTTCCAAGGCCCTGGAAAATCTGGAGTCTACACTCTGGACTGTTGAACACGCCGCAGGAGACGTCGAGGTAATTTTATCTCTGCAGGACTCCTTTGATATTCAGGTTCTCAACTCTCGCTTCACAGGTTATGAAACTTTACGAATCCTCTACTGTCACGCTTCGCACCATCCTTTCGCACCCGTCTCTCCAACGCGAAAAGATCGACGAGACGATGGACGCGTTGCACAATGCCACTGAAGACGCGAAAGATGTGGACTTGACGATCCGCCTGGCTGGGGAGGCGGAACAAGCGACGATCATTGATGATGGCGAGATTGAACGCGAGTTGCGCGCGTTGGTGCAGGACGCTGAGGACGAGAAACGTGCGGCTAAGGAACGGGCAGCATTGGAAGATTCCCGGCGGCTCGAAGAGAAGCTGGCGGATGCGAAGACTCCGACCGACGTTCCTGGTGTAGTCGAGGAACAAGGGATGGCTGTGCCAGTGAAGGAAGCCGTTCATGCTTAGAGGACTTTTTGCATTTTTAGATAATTTAGCCGCCGTGGGAATCGATCTGAACCATACTATCCGCGTCTGGAACATGGCCGTGCGCGCACCATGGCTTACCAGCTGGACCCACTGGATCGCCCGTAGATTCAGCGGCTGCACGAAGGGCGCCATCAGCAATTGAGTGACCTAAACTCGACCCAGGTTACATCAAGCGTCTGGGGGAAGTAAGCGTTGCAACAAATAAACATTTTGATATTGCATCTCGAAAACATTTACACGAGGAGATCCCGACTACCACATCCATACGTGAAGCAACCAGACAAGATCAAATACGAGAGGAAAGAGAAAAAGATCGGAGGACAACACGGTGGACGAGGCAATCGATGATACGTATATACGGAAAAGTGGCAGCAACCAGCAATGCAAAACGGAAAACACGGTGGAGTATGATATTATGTCCTACTGGGGAGGAAACATACAGAGGAAAACAGACCCTTAGATTGCGGATTATGGGCCGGATGAGGTTGCGCGTGGCGAGGTCGTGAGAGGCATGATGACGGCTGATAGGAGAGCACTACAAGAGGGAAAGCAAGGGTGATAGCCGGCATGCAGAGAAGCACTGTGAGGTCTCGCAGAGATGTCAGAAGAGGCCGTCGAAAGTCGTTACTTTCTACGCTGCCTTTTGCTGGTGGTCGGTGGTTCGGCTGGTTTCTCCTGGGCATGTTCCTGGAGTTCCTGCGCTTTTTCATGGGTAAAAGCGAACGGGCTATCGTTGAACCACATAAACGATTGGCCTGGATACGGCATTTGGGCAGAAGTGCAAGGAATGGGAGTATCCGGTTCGCTCTGTTCATTGGCGTTCGAAACGCTCTGATCATGGTCAATATCAACAGGCACATCGATTGTTGGAAGGTAAACAATCCACCTACAGCTTCGCGTCTTGTACGTTTCTTACCACGATCGCTTGGAGTAGGAACCGTGGATGTTGTGTGTGCTGGAGTACTGGCGTTCGAAAGCTCCGGTGTTGGAGGGATTGCCGGAGTTTGAACTGGGGTCGGGACTACCGGCGTGTCGGGGGTAGGAATAATACCCTCCGAAGTCAGCCACTCTAGATTGTCAGGGTAAACCGTGGAACTTGGGGCGAGAAAAAGGGCGAGGGGGGTAGTTACGTACCGACAGATCGATAACGGAATACAAAGGTGACATATGGATGGGGGTCTGATAAATCCCATGGAAGTATCTTCCAAGTCGCTTTGTGCTGCGAAGCGACCTGTCGCTCAACACCGTAGCTGTTCGGCTGGTGAGGTTCCACGACAAAGGAGGGAAGCCACTGGGCACGAACCCAATACAATCATCTCCCACCCGGCGCTTCCCGCGAACTTGCTGTGGGACAAGTAGCGGGGAGTTTGCAACTCTACCTGCGATTCTTCGGACCAGTTTGATCTTAAGTATGATAGAGCCAATACTGCTCTCCTTTCCGACAAGAGGTATGTCGTCGATATCTAGCGGTCGGTTTAGCAAGCGCCCATGACGGCGAACTCAGCCGGGAGCGAGAGGAGACGAACTACGATCAATCTTATTAAAGACGAATGGTTTTTCAGTATGGTCGCCAGTCCTGACCCCGGTCCTCCGAGCTTGACCGTGACCGTAGATATATTTGCCGGGGAGGACGATTCCGTCTAGTTCGATGAAGGATTGGGAGTCGATGCCAGTGCCCATGTCACACCAGTTGATTGTGAAGCTCCTGCCTGGTTGACTGGGAAGCCAACAAGTGACCTTGTTTCCGGAGCCCGACACATCGTATTCAGGTAGCAGTTTCCCGTCGCACTCGACCCAGGCTTGAGCGGAGTATTAATAACCAGAATAAGCGACGGCCCGAAAGAAGGAAACACGAAATTACCGTAGAATTTTCCGTAACTCAACATCTTTCCTTGATAGTAGAGAGTGGAATTTGTCTTGAGCGTCGAGACCGTTGAAATGAGCGGTGGTCCTAGACGGTGGCGAGTCTCCGTCTATTGCTGGTCTCCGCGGCGCAGTGTGATGAGCGCGTAGAAACTCAGCAAAGAAGAAGCGAAGTCGCCGAGGTGGCTAACCTCCAAGGACTGTGTCCCGGAAGGAGAGGAGGTAAGGAAGAGGAAGGTACGAGCCGGTACGAGCGGAGGGAATGTTGGGGAGAACTCGATCAACCCATAACTTCAACTCCCGCGATCTTCTCCGTCACGTGTCTGTGACACACTAGGTGACTCTTGTCACATGCTCTTTCTCACGCGGTCACCGTCTCTCCGCTCCGCGTTGACGATAAGACGCGTCTCATTAACTCCCACATTCCCGAGATTTCTTGCCACCATGCCTCCAAAGACCAAACGTAAGGCAACCGAGGAGAGTCTTCCACCAAAGAAACGCGTCAAGAAGACAGATACCACGACTTCGCAGTCATCCGTCGCTTCAAAGGCAGGGTCAGAAATTGATCCGTCTGGTCAACCCACAAATACGAAACTGCCGGATGAGATCTCGTTTCCGGAGCGCGTTCCTGGCACAAGGCGTATCTCTGCCTGGAATGTCTGTGGTTGGGCGGCCACTAACAAGAAGGTTGGTACCCAAGGATTGCTCGGTATTTACGCGATTGATTTATGGTCGATTCAGGGTTTTGGCCAGTACGTGGAAGCGGAAGATGCTGACATACTAGTGCTTACGGAGACCAAAGTCCGTACCTCTTGATCGTACACCATCGTCTCCGCTAACGCGTCGTCCAGGTTAATAACGAGCCCATGAGTCCAGCGATCACAAAGCGGTACCCGTTTCGATACTGGACTATGGCAGAGAAGAAAGGATACTGTACGACAATCACTCTGCGTTCCTTTCCAGCGTACTCATAGGACACAGCCGGCACAGCGATATTTTCGAAACACAAACCTTTAAGCGTCGACAAGACGCTACCAGGTCACCCAAATGCTACTATTTGGAAGGGCCGCATCATCACCCTCGAGTATCCTACCTTCTACATCGTCGGGACCTACGTCGTCAACGCTGGAGAGCGTCTCAAGGTGCGCCCAATTATTTGGGGCAGAGACTTGTACACCAACGACGCTCTTAGACCCTTGGCGAAAAGAAAGAGTGGAACAAACATCTCGAAACTCACCTAAGGGATCTTGACAAGAAGAAACCGGTAGTTTGGACAGGTGACCTCAATGTGGCACCAACTGAGAAAGGTTTGGTGGTCATCAGTGTGATTTGGATGGCGACTGATTTCCACCTTTAGACCTCTCAAACGCAAAGAGGAACTGGAACAAGGCTGCCGGTTATACTGAAGCAGAAACCTCCTGGTACCGCAATCTCCTCGACCCACCCACTTCAGGAGATGAGGACGCCGAGAAACCTAACAAATTCGTTGACGTTTGGAGGCACAGAAATCCTAAACTGCGGCATTACACTTATTTCTCTTACCGATTTGGCTGCCGTGGGAAAGGTATCGGATGGAGATTGGATCACTGTGCGTTTGATCGACTCGCTCTACGTCCGCCACAGCCAGCTCACTATGCTCTAGTTGTTGTCAGCGAGAGAATGTTGGAGAACGTCAAGACTTGCGAGATAAGGAGCGAGATCTATGGGGCCTCAGACCATTGTCCGATTGTCTTGGAGATTGATGATACATTTGGGGGTACAAATGGTGCGGAGATCACAGATACCGTGGGTACTACAAATACCATAGAAGCTGCAGGTCCAAGTGCTACCTAGGCTTGGTTATATCTCAATCTGTTCGCGCAGCCTGGTAGACGGCGCGGCCCTCCCGTTCTCGAGTGGTATTCAGTACTCTCCAAAGCTTACATGTCCCGTTTCTGCTGCATGTGCACGAGCTTCCTTCTCTCCAGTCAAGCCTTTTCCGCAATTCTACAACGAAATTCAGGCCCTGACGAACAAGCAGACAGAACCAGGTGTATACCAACCTCGCACTTCAGAGTGAACGTTGACGTGTTTGTAAACGCCTTCTTGGCCCTAAGCTTATCCGCCAGATCCTTGGCTGCTTTCAAGATTGGATCCGCCTCTGGCGTCGATCCTCTAATTGGCACTATCGTCTGGTGGAAATCTTCAGGCGCACCCTTGATTGGTGCCAATGTCGCCGCATCGTAGTGAATTCCCGAGTAGATCAAGATGGACCTATTCCCGGAATCTGCTTCAGGGGAAGGCGTGAAGTGATCTATACGACCAGTCTCGACGTCGACGGAGGAAATCTCGGTATTGTAGTATTTTGCCAGGATAGCGAGTTCGATGGCTCCGCCCCATGTCGATGGTTTCAATATCGTTGAGATGTAATCGTCCCTTGGCCGGCTGTGATGATCGTGTCAGCCCATGCGGTCTCTAGGGTCGAAAGGCACTTACCCGAGGATCGCCTCAGACCACGTCACCATGTCCTTCCGAATCTCATCCGCGACGACTGTGGGTTTTCAGAAACAACTCTGTCCGACGACAATCCAACTTACTTTTCCGAATCTCTTGGGCCTTTCCGATGTTTTGCTCGAACACAATAGCAACGGAAGAAAACAAACAGGAGTTGTCATCTGGTACGATCTAACCGTTCCCCTCAGTAACGTGAGTTCTTGGGGCTGGGTGAGACCGTACCCTGTGTACCAAATAACTCCCTTCAGTCTCGACGGAATCGGGCTCGTTCGCTGGAGGCTGGACTGGGGCTAAAGGCTGAGCACTGGGCTGCTGTGCAACGCCGGGGCCAACAGGACCTGTGGCAGAGCTGGTCGAGGTAGGCTTTGTACTTTGTCCTCTGCCGTTCTGGTTGACTATCAACTGTTCACCCTTGGACAATCCAAGGCTCGAAATGGGCAACTCTGGTATCAACGTCAAGCTCTTGGGAGGGTATCCAACCTTTACTGAAAAATGCGTCAAGATAAGCTGGGCCCCGATGAACCTGGGGTAGCTGACGTACCATCCTGTTGTGAGGGCAGGATTTCCGTGATTTTGTAGATCTCTTGTGAGAGATCCTGGACGGTCGCAGACTCGAGATCGATCTGGATCGTAGAAACGCCTTTGGGATGTCTCAGTCGTAATTGACCCATCGTGGTTCCGGCTGGAATCGGGGAGCGGGTGAGTTTTGTTCGGCAGAGATACGCCGGGGAAACATGAATTCGGACACGGGTCATTCCCTCCGGTGATGACGTCACGTGCGAACCGCATCTTCCGATCGGGAATTACAACGTGGGCGGGAAAGACTGTCCTAAAATGTGAACACCTCCGAGTCGCGTGCGGAAGTTATCCCCGTTCCAAAAATCATGCACCGAGTGCCGACGGCCTGTCCGTTGACTGACCGGGTCAGGCTGCGTGTTGATTAGAGTCGAAACCGACCCCAGAACTTCTCAGTCGATCGACCTTTTGTTACCGGGGGTGGTCGGTGCTCTACAATGTGCGAGCTTGGAGAATCCCTCACCGCACCACCAGGGTAAGATCTCGACACATGTACTGTCTCAGTGTTACATTCACTATTTGATCACGGATCCTGATGATGCCAGATTGCATAAAAGGTGAACCGGAGCCGGTTCACCCGACAAACTTCCGGTAACGATGTCGCAACCGACCTTCACGCTCAACGACGGTAACAGGATCCCTTTCCTCGCCTTCGGAACTGGGACAAAGTTCTATAGGCGGGATGTGACCGAGCCAGTGAGCTTGGCCATCGAAAAAGGTTTCACCCATTTGGACGGTGCCCAGGTACGCGCACATAACCACGAGCCTGTCTCTCCTAGCATTCAAGGTTAGAATCTAGCTCTATCAGAACGAAGATACCCTCGGCGCCGTGATCAATGCATCCGGAAAGCCCAGGGAATACTTTTTTGTTACGACCAAGCTCAGCTCGTCCTTGGGGCCTGGAGAAACTGTTCCCGACGCCTTGCGCAAGTCCTTAGCTAGGTTGAGACTCGGTGCGTCGTGATTCCAGCCGGTCTCTCGGTGTATCAAGGCGGTTGATCCTCTGCACAAGATTATGTCGACCTCTTTTTGATCCATAACCCGCGTGGTTCATTCAAAGATAACCTCAAGGAGACATGGAAGGGAATGGAAGAAGCGAAATTGGCCGGTCTTACCAGATCTATCGGTATCTCAAACTCTGGTACCCCAGAGATTGAAGAGATTTTATCAGTTGCGCAAATCGTTCCGGCTGTTAACCAGGTAAGGGCGATCCCCATAATCAACTCTGAGCGTCTAATTGACCATGGGGCCAACGCAGATCGAGTTCCACCCGTACTTCTTATCGGTTCACGAGCCAACGCACGAGCTAAACAAGAAACACGGAATTCTCACCGCTGCGTATAGCGGACTGGCACCCCTGCATAAGGCGAAGGGCGGTCCACTGGACCCCATCATTGAACGACTTGCTGAGGCGTTGTCGGAGAGGACCGGGAAACCGGTATCCTCTGCTCAAGTCCTGGGGAAATGGCACCAGGCCAAAGGAAACGTCTTCGTTTCGTGAGTCTCTCGTATGTGTCGTCCTTCGTGGCGTAGTCTAAAAGCGACTCGTAGGACGTCATCGAAGGGTGAGCGCTTGGAGGAGTACCTCGCCATCCCTAGTCTCCCGGATCTCACCGAGGAAGAGGTCAAGTTGATTGATGATATCGGAAGAGCCCATTTCTTCCAACTTTATGTGAGCTCTCTGCGTGTCTGACCGGTTTCACGTGTTTACGAGAGCCTTTCTAGCCCTTTGCATACCCGTTGCTAGATAGTGAGAAGATGGCGCATAAGTAGAAGGACAGGGGTACGAGGTGCATCGGGCATCGATTCAAATGAAGGGACTCGAATTACCACGGTACAAAAACGTAGTGTATCGCAAAATGTCAGTCTCTCGGTCTCATTCTTAACCCCAGCCTGGGTTATCGCGATACTCGTCTACCCAGTCAAACGAGTAAAGGTGTCCCAGTTTTTTTCAAGTGACACGCGGGCGACCTGGGTCCACCACATCACTCCGGGTTTGGTTCCAAAGGATGCCCCAAGACCCTGTGGCAACGAAGAAATGAAATTCCCGTGTGCGACTGAACCCCAGCTGCACAAAGGGGTGAGGGACGCGCGAGGTTGAACTTTAAATGACCATAAGATGATATGTCGGTACAGAATCATGGGAATATGGGCATGCCCTCTCTTACCAGTATGAGAGGCGATACGGAGGTCTGGGCTGTGATCGGAAAAGTTAACTAATTATTGCGTTGCAAATACCTTAAGCTCCGACTGCATCATCGCCTCCAACCCCCGTATCCATCAATACATCCTCCGCGTCCACTTCCTCATCTTCCAGATTCTCCACTTTACCGTTCCTATCTGGTTCCGTTCGGTCCTCTTCTTCCTCATCTTGCGACCACACAACCACGATTAAAGGGTTCATCCACAAATACCCAATTGTCGACGCGACCGCTAGTCCAACCCATGCCCATCTCATCTTTGTGAACCTTTTCTCGACATCACTGGGTTCTGGTTTTGGCGTGTTGGAGCCAAAGGTCGGAATGAGCGCTGACCACGTGTTTGTGGACGGTTTGTGGTAGACCAGCGGGGAGACAGCGGGGTCGGGAAATGCTCGTGAGAGGACGAGACGGGCGTGAACCGCGAGGGATGGGTAGGATTCGATTATGAGGTCTTTGAAGATGGGGTCCGGGAATGGGGGGTTGAGGAGAAGTAGAGTGTGAGCCGCTACGATTATGTCTAGCGTCGATGGCCTGTGCGGACAAGGTTACACGACGAACAAAACGGAAGGAAGAGACGAGCACACTTTTCATGGTAGAAGAACATGCGACCATTGAGAAGTTTTGTATAGGTGTCTAGGCAAGCCCTTGCTTTCTCAAGCGTCTGGGGAAACTCTAAACATGTGATGCTGGAGAAGCGTGGGGAGCGTACCTGTTCGAGAGCAAAAACGTTCCTTGCGATCTCTTTAGGGTCTTTTGCTGGTGGGGGTTTGCCTAACAGTGAAGCACCGAGCTTCGATTGCCCAGACGGCGTTTCAGTCTCCGTTGGCCAAAGTCCTACAGCTTCCAGCCTCGGTTTATACAACTCTCTGATACGGCTTGGCACGTAGTATCGTTGTGGAATGGGCATCATTCCCGCAAGCGTCGGTCGGATAAGTTTCCAATAATTCGCGGATGAATAGTATGCATATGCCTGAACGAGGATTAAATTGTATACGGGGGTGAAGCAGGTTTACACCTACTACGAGGTCACCAAGGGTCGAAGCTGCATGTGCTTTCCACGCGGTGCACTGAGCCTTTTCCTTAGCAGAGGCGTGACCGTCCAATTTCGAAGACCCCGGAAGCGCAGAGACGTATGCCACGATCCTGGGAAGTGACGAGATCGCAACGAGGTCATGAGTGAGATACGGCAGCTGCCCTACATGTGTTTCTTTAGTCCCAAGTCAACACCCTGAGGGTCATCACGTACCGTTAGGAGAATAGTCTGGGGTGGTTGATTCCTCCACGCTGAATTTACCCGGGATAACTAGCTGTAGATAAAGCACTGCGGCGAGACACGTCGGTTCTATCGACGCCAGGCCAAATGCACCAGGCCAAATGTGCAAAACGACATTTTCAGCCGACGTTGTCGTATCGGAAGTTGAAGCGGAGGCGGACATGACCGTCTTCCGTTGAGGTGCGGCAAGACGCGTCTCGGCCGGCTCGGAACACGCTTCCACACTCCCTCCGACCTTCCGCTATCCCTTCCGATGTTCCGACTGTGGAGTCTCTCTCCGTCGGCCAGCGTTAGGCACTTCAGCTCAACAGTCGCAAAATTGGCCACGCCTACTACGAATGCCGCGCAGAAATGGACGCCAAGTTCGATTCGTACAGGTCTCATTGCGCGGAAACGCGGGATGACGAGCATGTATGATGACAACGGCGTCAGGGTTCCTGTGACTGTCCTGCAGGTGCATTTTGCTTTTTGGTGTGTGGTTTGCTAAAGTCCGAACGTGTTTTCGTCGCAGATGGAGAATTGCCAAGTCACAGCGAACATCAAAACGGTCAGAGCTGATCAGACCGAATACCATGCTGTCCAAGTCGCCGCTTCCGACCGTTCCCATAGGTCGACTACGGCTCAGATGAGAGGGCATTTCGAGAAGGCAAATGTCCATCCTAAGCGTATTGTGAAAGAGTTTCCCATTACTCCGGATGCTCACGTTCCAATCGGTGTGGATATGCACGTCCACGGGATACAGGTCCTTGACTAACCTCTCCGACGATGCAGGAACTACGCTCTCCGCTATTCATTTTGTTCCGGGACAATATGTGGATGTCGTTGCTAAATCGTGAGCCTGTGCATATAGTCACTTGAGTCGCGGCCATTGACGACCGCTCAGGATTGGAAAGGGTTTCCAGGGTGGTATGAAGAGATGGAATTTCAGGGGTCTACGGGCTAGTCATGGTGTTTCCGTCTCACATCGCTCAATTGGTTCAACCGGTGGCCACCAAGTGAGTTTTTCTACATAGTTGATCTTGACCATTCACCGACTCTCGAAACAGGACCCAGGTAGGATTTGGCCCGGTAAAAAGATGGCCGGACGTATGGGTGGGGAGACGACGACCGCTCAAAATCTTCGTGTCATCCGCGTCGATACTTCCCTCGACCTCATCTTCGTGAAAGGTTGTGTGCCGGGTGTCGATGATGCGCACGTATTGGTTCGCGACGCCAAGAAGAAGCTGCAGTCGTTGGCGAGGGCGAACCAGGCCAAGGGTCTGTACGAGAAGGTGCTTCCAAAGGGTGTGACAGATTTACCGTTCCCCGCTGGTACCGCTGAGCTCGCAAAGACTCTACCCACGATCATTGAAGCGCCTTCAGACCGTGTCACCAGTCCGTTTACACCTAGAGAATAAATATCCTACCTAATTTTCTACCCACGTTTTAAATTTCTTTGAGATGCCAGCCCCGCTCCCGCTCCACCCCCCAGTCCAGACGGCAATGCCGCCCTCTGACGACCTCCACGTTAAGCCCTCTTACCCCTTGCACATCACCTAGACCAACACCATGACGAGAAATCCGAGGATCACACCCAAGGACCGGCTACTCGTACAGACCGCCTCGTACAATACCAATCTGCAAGGAGATTCTGGCGTCCCACAGGACTTGGTCGACTGGTTATCTCCAACACTTCAGGTCTCTAGCTTTCTCGCGAAGGAGCCTCGAGCCCCGGACGTCGTGGCGGTCGGTTTTCAAGAGCTTCTACCCCTACATCTTGGTTGTAAGTTGACCACCACACTCTCACGTACCGCAAACCACGATTGAGATATGTTCGTTCCCAGTCGCTGGCCTCTCCAAGAGTGTAATCGAGAACCGCGATTCTCTCATCCTCTCCCAAATCGAAGCCAACGCCCCGAATAATGAGAAATATTCCCTCGTCGCCAAAGTTGTACACGTCGGCGTCGCTTTGTTGGTCTACATCCTGGATGAGCGCTTTCCACGAGTTACGGACGTGCAGACTTCGTGGACGGGCTGCGGGCCTGCGTACCTCGGGAACAAGGGCGCAGTAGGCGTGAGGTTCAGACTTGCTGGCGAAGGTGGCGGGCTGGGTGAAACATTAACGTGAGTCCGTCTGCACCGTGGCCCAAGAGGGGCGCTCATCGTTCTTTTCCTTTTCCACCGGATAGATTCGTATGCGCCCATCTCACACCGCACGAGCACAAGCTACCTCAACGGATCGCGGACTACAACTGGATAGTGGGCTCACTTGCGTTTCCTCCCCTCCCCTCTTCTCCCTCCTCTTCCCGCAAGCCCTCAACGACGCCAACCACCATCTACGACACCTCTCACCTTTTCTTCTTTGGTGACCTCAACTTCCGGCTCGATCTCCCAGAGTCACACCCCTTACGCGGGCCAGACAATCATGATTCTCTCGTATCCGCACTCGATAGTGGGAGCAAGAGAGAGGAATTGAAGGAGTATGACCAACTGAGGATGGAACAGAAAAAAGGCACCGTGCTTGTGGGTTTGAGAGAGGGTGACTTCTGGAATTTCAAGGTCTGCTCTCCCCGTTTTGTCCTCCGTGTTATGATCTGCGCAGGATTCATGGATGTCTGGCTTTTGCAGTGCACGTACAAATATGGGATCGGCGAGGTCGACAAATACAGGTTGGTGGGAATTTGTCGCATCTAAATGTGGTGCCGACTCTTGCCCCGATAGCTCCCACAGGACACCATCCTGGACAGACAGGGTGTTGTATGCTACACATTCTGATGACCCACAGACTCCTGAAAAGTCGAACATCACCAACCTGTTGTATACCTCTGTCCCAGGGTACACCACGTCTGACCATGTAAACCCTCTCCACTTCGTCACGCGCTTCTTATGTCTGACCGCAGCTTGGTTGCGCAGAAACCCGTCGTTTCTCTTCTTCTCCTTCCGCCTTCCTCGTCCGCATCGGTATCTTCCGAAGAGAGGGAGGCCGAGATTCCAATCCTCAAACTCCCCGCAGACTTCAAACTTGTCATAATGCCGTATGCCTCCCTGAAATCCATCATCGGCAGGGTGCTCGACAGGCTCCTCGGGTATATCCTCTCGATGCTGACTCTGCTTGGAGCTGGGTCAACGATGATAGGAGTGGGGAACTTCGTCCTCGGGATGGGAATGCTGACTTTCTGGAGAAAGAGTGTAAGCACTATGCCCGATGTTTAAATTCGTCGTGGTTTGGTGCCTCATCCCATGTATTAACTGTGCGTTTTCGTGGTTATGTATAAAGCTTGGAGGCAGACACCCCTAAGGTTCACGTACAGTGATGTGCGAGTTTCGGAGGTGAATGGATGACGACCCTGACTCCTCGGACGCCTTGTCAGCTGCAGAAACATTATCGGATTTGCCATAAGCAATGAGGTTGCTCGCTTCTGGTGATTAAAGATTTTCGCCTCGTGTCTAACGCGTGCCTCCCCCATCGACAACCGGTCACACTTGACGAGTGCGTGTTCCCCTCCCCTTTCTTATAAACCTGCGTTAGAAGCTTTCGTCACCCACCTTGATCCCTCCGATTCCCGTTCTATCCCCCCTTTGGCTTTGGCCCCAGCGGTCAGTCCACCGGCGCCTTTTGCTTAACGCTTTTCGATTCGTCGACGGCACCAATGCCTGGGCTGCAAAAGATAGTGACGACGACGGCCGACCATGATATGGAGCGTGTTATCTCAGGGATATCGTCGAGCAGGGCTCACGAGGATCCTCATGGGTGTATCAACGATCTCAATCCGCTTATAGACACGGGGGAAGGGAGAAGATTCCTCTCAAAGCAAAGGGGAGAGAAAGCACTGGTGTTGATTGAATTATTTGACTGGGTAGTTATTGTTCTTTTTCCTTACGTTTTTACCACGAGGACTGAAAAATTTCCTTATCAGGCCTTGAAATCCGATGGAACCCGTCTTAATAAAGGATGCATTTTGTGGACCATTAGGCAGTTATGCGCTGCCAAGGAGACTCTACCTGAGTCCTGCGTCCTACCTATTGAGTTCAAGTCTACCGATCCCCACCACGCGGCAGGAGGGTTCGCAGATGTATGGAAAGGGATGTATAAGGAGAAAGAGGTGGCTTTCAAATCCATCAGGGGGAGTAGTCTGTCCGATGATGCGGCACGTTTGAAACGCAAGGTGAGGGATGACGTCTTCTTCCTGCTTCCCTCGACCGGGCGATTGACATCCCTTCGTTATTTTACATAGAGAAGGTTTTGTAAGGAGGTGATATTATGGAAGTCGTTGAATCACCCGAACATCCTGGGGCTTATCGGTGTCTGCCGATTGGAAAACACCCGTGACGCCAGGCTCACCATGGTATCCGAGTGGATGACAAACGGGAACATTGTAGAGTACATCAAGCACAATGACGCTCAGCGTATCCGATTGGTATGAGGGGAGTCTTTCTGGTGAAGCAACAAGAACTAATGGCCCCTGTAGCTTGTCGATTGCGCGAGGGGAGTGAAATACCTCCACGGCAGAGGACTTGTTCACGGGGACCTCAAGGGTGTAAGACGATCTCCTCAGAGGATCTCCTTCTTTCATCCACTCATCTAACGCTGATCCACAGGCAAATATCCTCATCACCTCCGATGACCCCGTTCGCGCTTGTCTAGCCGATTTTGGGTTCATGACGATCGTCTATGATGACGCCGATGGACCGGAGAGCACTTCGGCGCTGGGGGGCGGAACGACGCCTTTCATGGCTCCAGAATTGTTGTCCCCGAGCATGTTCGGGAAAGCCAAGTGCCAGGTGTCGAAGGAGGCGGACGTTTATGCGTTCGCAATGGTGGTTCTACAGGTGCGTTTTCGTCTTCGGAGGTATCTGGTGGCATGCTAAAGCGCAGAGTTACGTTTAGGTGTTGAGTGGATTGATGCCTTTTCACAGTGTGCGGGACACGGAGGTCGTATACAAGGTCATCCAAGGTGAACGGCCCACGATCCCAGCCAACGCCAGCGAAGTAGGCATATCGGAGGATCTCTGGCAACTCCTTGTCAAATGTTGGAATCACAATTATCCCGAACGCCCAAAGATCAATGAGATTCTTCGACATCTCTCTCGAGACCCTGCACTTGGGCTGATCTTCCCTCCTTCGAATCTGCCTCGGGCCCCCAGCTCCGAGAGCATCTTTGTATCTGCCACACAGAAATACGGTAATAGCTCGTGCTTCATGCTGATGCCCTCGTGTGCTTACTCGTCTATAGCTGATATATTTATTACGGCGAAGGTGGACACACCAACCGAAGGTATGTTCGGTGCTATACTGCGAACCACCGTTTTGAATACTTTCTTGATCAGAATCCCCACCGTCCCCCATGCCACTGAGTCCTGCAGACACTTCTGAGTACTCCAGCAGTGAAACACAGAACCCCGGTAGGCTCCATCACTTGTGATTAATGTTGGGTAATGAGTGCTCATTCTTCTCATCACTGCAGCAAGTTTGTTCTCGGCTGAAACTCAAGACGTTAGCCCTTTCACAAGTCCCGGAAACTCTCATATCAGAGCCGAACCAAAGCCACCTGTATCCGAGACGCCTTCTTGTACGATCTCCGACAGGGATGACTCCTCCGCGAACGTCGCAGATTCAGCAAACGATCCTGCGGCTTTTGAACATACTAGAAGACAGGAGAGGGCTTCCAGCCCCCTTCCCCGGGACCTTTGTCCTCTCCAGCACGGTTACGACATGAATCAACATCAACACGACCCTGTTATCGATGACACACCGCACGTGGATTTGACTCCGATGTCGGCCCAAGGAGCTCCCCACTCGTCCGCTCCCCTCCCCGATCCGTCCGGGAGGAAACCGACCCTTCACAGGATTCAGACAAATACGAAGCTCGAAACGAAGAATTCCGACTCTAGCCCCGGGACCGCGTTTTACACTCCGGGCGCAAGTGGCGAAGTCGTGGAGAGGAACCTATTCGACTCTGCTGTGAACATACGAGCAGTGTATTCCTCCGGGTCAAGTTCACGCTCTCGTAATGCAGCCGGTCGCGTGGTCGAAGTTTGCCAACCCACGAACGAATGGAAGTCCAAGTACCAGTTCCCGACCCAAGCTCTGCATTCATCCCGGACCAACTCGAATACGACCGAGGATACGCCAGGGTACGGGTTGAGGACGTCATGGGCCCGACTATCACAGGCTACCGGAGAGCGCGGGCGTGATTCGGCGTTCAGTTTTTCATCCTCTCCGTTCGACGAGTTCCGGAGGGATGCCGATTCATCCAGACGGATTTCGGAAGTCAATACTTCCACTTTTACGGGCTCGGGGTCGGGGTCTCGTCCCAAGTCAAAGTTATTAGCTGGAGATGAGGGGAACGATATCCAAGGTAGCAAAAAGATCATGCTCCCCGGGAAAAAGGGGGAAAGGATGGTGCCGAAATTGGACGGTGGTGAGGACCGCCAAGGGAAGGGGAAGGAGGGAGACGATCATTCCTGCATATCTGCCTCAGCCGAGTACATCTCCGTATCGAAAGAGGTCGAGGAACACCCACGGGTTCAGGAGCCGATACCGGTGAGTCCAACGCGGTTGGTGATGAGATATACGACTTAGGGCAACGTTCTGGTTTTGATACAGCGTCATCCCCCCTCCCTCGTGGAACGAACGTTGACGAAACTTGTTCGGAAATCCTCCCAATACCTTCGCCCTTCGCTGTCGCAGAAACGCGCCACACTCCAGGTTCGGAGCAATAACAGGCCCACGACTTCTGCGACTACGACCACGGCTGCCAGGTCGGCAAAGACGAAGAACGACGGGAAGCGAGAGATCAAGCCGTCTATTATGGGTTTCTTCGAGGATCCCTTGCGGTCGTTTCGTTAGGCATAGGTCGATTTCGGTTGATTGCAGAGGTTCCTGATCTCCATCATTGTGTTATCAAGTTTTCTAGATCGATATGCCGCATGTGAGGGGCCGGTACTCCGTTTGTATTACACCATGTATCCATGCATTCATGATGAACGCCACCCATATATAGAAGCTCTTAATGTAATGGAGGATTATCGAGAATAGGGCCCAGTCGCGACGCGTGATGGGGAACCAGCTGGGAGTTCCGCTCTCGAGGACGACCATCTAATCGTGATTAGTAGCCCAACCAAGTTACTGTTCAACAGGGGACCCATAGACGAAAAGTACTGTGCAGCCCCAAACTCCGGTCCATTATTAGACCTGGTGCAGAGGGGTTGAACGTCGAGGAAGGAGATCTGGAGAAATCGACCATGTGAGGTCTCTGAAGCCTTCTTACTCAGTTCCAGGACAGAGCCAGTGTTGTGGGTCAAGAAGTAACCCCCGACATAAGAGATCTTGGTGACATCGACGAGAAGAGCGACAACCGGTGATGAGGGATGCGATTGTTTGAACTTCTCGGAAACGCAAGGCGGTAACCAAGGACCTTCAACCTTTGGTTAACACCCCGTGGATATCATTGGCGAACACCCACCTACAAATCAGACAGGGTACGGTAATGCATCTAAAGGACGGGCCTCGGTAAGCTGCTTGACGACAGGCCAGTCACATGTCTGCGTTTAAGACTCCGGAGGATCGACGGGGATACGTGACAAATGGGTGTCTAGAGAACATGCCTCGAACGGGGTAACCGGAAATGCCAGGTTCGAGGTGAATACACAGCGTTGTACCAGTGGTCAGCGAATCAAGCATTTCTCCAAAATTAAGGGTGTCTTAGACGAGGGCGGAGAGTAAGCAAACACCGTGGGTGAATCGATCACACGTCAGTCTCCTCTCAGCCTTGCTACGAATCATGAATGCAGTTCTCTTCGCGCCTGTTTGCACGAGGCGTCTCGTGACAGAATGGACGCCCACCCTTTTAGCAGCTTCCCTCACAGCCTCCACGCCACACCGTTCTCTCGCGACCACCTTGAGTTTCGACCATGAAAGCCGAGTCCCAGCGCTCTAAGGGGCGGGAGGGTGCCATCGATTCGTTGAATGCAGCAATCAAGGCCACGGATCTTGCGGAGAAAACCTCGTGTATCGCACCAGCCAAGATCGCCTTTGGCTCCGCCAGCATCTTCCTCACGCTAATTAGGGTATGTCTCCCGTTCTTCTGTCAAGATCTGCTCCAGGTTCACACATAGCTAGGACTCAACGGCGAATGAACCGGATTGTGTTGAGCTTGGGTTATTCTGTGCCGATGTCTGCCGAGCGCTTGACCAAGGGACGAATGGAAAGAAATCTGACGAGCTCAGTCAGACTGTGTATGGTGGGATAAATCAGTTGTCGGTGTGAGTCGAACCAGCAATATCTATCTCGAGCCGTCCACCATATTGCCTTTGTTCACAGGACCGTAGCAGATATCCAGAGGAAACTTGTCAAGTGGGGTCAACGCAATGCAGTCTCTCGGCGTCTCCACGCCAAGAAAGACAAAGAAACGATCGCGGCCTGGAGGTCGAGCCTCGAAAAGATTCTTCCGATTTTTGACGTGCGTTCTGTGCTCGGGTGATGACCGTAGCTGACTTTCCGCCCCCGGAAGGCACTTACAATAAACACAATCAACACAGATGCGGCCGTTTCTGCCGCTCATCATGATGCCACGAACACCCACACCATCGTTCCCGGCGTCCAGAACAACGTTGTGAACGTCCCCGCCATTGTTCCCGACAATCATCGTAACGCACTGAAAAGGCCCGAGGGTACGCACGGTCAAAATCGGATGGTGAGTACCATTCGTATTCTATCTGTCGTCGAGTAACCACTGATCCCTGCCTAGCCACACGCAAGGTCAGCGATCTCGGCTGGAAATGTGATCGACATCTAACCTCTGTGTCCAGTGCACCTGGAGAATCATCGGCTCCCTTGCCGGTGAGCACACATGGAACCGTTTCCGACATTCGTCGGGACGTCCGGGCCATCGCTTCCGAGTTCGAGCGAAATGCTGCGAACACCCAAGTTATGGTCACCGAAATTCATCGTACTGTCGTGAAGGGCCAAGAAGACGGTGATAACAGAAATCTGATGGTAAGCGACACGTCTAGCCGTCACCGAATGTCCACTCACCGTTTCACAGACTCAGACCAGGTCAGGAATATAAGCCATTGATAGACCCATCTTCTTACACTCGAATGCAGCGTGCCTGGAGAATCCCCACCTCTGCCACCGAGGACGTTCTTCGGACGCGACGAGTTGATCGAGACGATTGTCGATCTCACTCAGAACCTCACCCCAATCGCCCTCATCGGTGCTGGCGGAATCGGCAAGACCTCGATCGCCCTGACCATTCTCCACCACGACCGGATCAAGGAGCGGTTTGGTCACGACCGCCGATTCATTCGCTG
>Ga0307510_10000632_pt1 | contig 35683 bp, 17 predicted proteins | sample 12_EM_MG_FD_207224 | JGI IMG/M metagenome (GOLD analysis project Ga0307510, IMG submission 207224) | Populus trichocarpa ectomycorrhiza microbial communities from riparian zone in the Pacific Northwest, United States - 12_EM | ecosystem: Host-associated > Plants > Roots > Unclassified | place...
ATAATCCGAAAAAAAAATTTTTTTATTTTTTTTTTTCATAGCAGTAGGCATTAGTAATGTGTATGATATCTACGGCGAATTTCTATGTATTAATACATAGGAAAGTATATAAAGAGACTATTAGGAATACCTAGCTATATATTAAAGAGAGTACGGGCAACTAGATTAAATTGTGTTGTGGTTTAACATTGAAAAAAGATGTTATTTTGAAGAAATTGTAATAATAGTTGTTCTTCAACGACCTGCGTAAAAGCAGTGGCGTATAAACACATGAACTCTTAGATAAATTAAATTATAAACGAAGTGAATTGAAATATCTTAGTAACTTCAGGAAAATAAATCAAACGAGATTCTATGATTAGTGTGAATGAAAGTAGAAGAGCCTAAGTATATATAGGTTTATATTTGAAAAAAAATTTCGAGTATAAGCTGTTGTAATACAAACAAGTAAAACGGGCAAAACCTGTTTGAATATAAAGGGGAACCTTCCTCTAAGGCTAAATATAATATATAAGCAACAGCGTACAGTACTGTGAAGGAAAGGTTAGAATTAGTAGTCTTATAAGCAGCTCAAGTAAAGTTTAAATAAAAAGTAAGAGCGTACCTTTTGCATAATGGGTCAGCGAGTTAATATTAGATGCGAGCAGTAATGCCCAGATAAACCAATTATGAAATAATGAATTAGTATCTAAAATTAGACCCGAAGCCTGGTGATCTTACTACAGTCAGGGTTATAAAAGCCCGAACGGGTTATCGTTGTAAAGATATCCGAAGAACTGTGGTAAGTTAGTGAAAGACAACACTGACTAGGATAGCTGGTTTTCTGCGAAACCTATATAAGTAGGTAATTCAAGGTACATCATAGCAGGTACAGAACTGTGATCTCAGGCAACTTCTATCTTATTATTCTATAGGTTCTTTCCGACAAGCTATAGTATAAAGGGTAATTTTGCATATATCGGGCAATCGTGAAGATTTTATCGGTGAGTATTCGCACTCGGAAGGGCAATGATGAATATTGAATAATCGGACATAGTACGATAAGGTTGTATGTCTAAAGGGAAACAGCCCAGAACAAGAGTTAAGGTTCCAAAATTATTGTTAAGTGAAATTAAGGAAGTTTCTATCTAATACGACTAGGAAATAGGCTTAGAAGCGGTCCATTTTTTGAAGATCTCGTAACAGAGCACTGGTTTAATAAATGACGCTTGCGTTTATTTATGTTGATAGTTGCACCGAAAATTTAACGGATCTAAACAATATACCGACACCTTGTCCATATTTATTAATAATTTATTATTATATTTAATGGGGTAGCAGAACGTTGGGTAAATCTAGGACTTATTCTTTTTAAGAATAAATATAGGATAACCCAAGTGAGAATGCTGGCATGAGTAACGAAAAAGGGGAAACCCTCGCCTAAAGCTTATGGTTTTAATAAAGTAACGGCCTCTAAGTTTACAAACCTAAAGGATTAAACGATGAGCAAAAATCTCATATCGAGTAGTAACAACCTTCTTTTAGTGTTGTAATACCATTTTTTTTTGGACAAAAAAAAAGTAAAGTGAAGAAGGTTCTGGAAAAACATCGATAGAAGTTATCATGATTAAAACAAACTAAAGTAGATGAATTTTCATGATAACCTAGGCAACTATGCATACGACCGTACCTAAAGACTACCCCAAGTAAGCTAGTAGAGAATACGAAGGCGTTTGAGTGAACAATCATTAAGGAACTCGGCAAACTAACTACCGTAACTTCGGGATAAGGAGAGCCATTCCTCCTAATTAATATTAGGTTAAGAATAGGAAGCATGGAATAGTGTTGTACGACTGTTTAATTAAAACAAAGCACTCTGCAGTAAGATAATAAATCAAAGTATTGAGTGTGATTTCTGCCCGATGTCGGCTGGTTAACGGATTTGCTAAGTTGACTAATATAAGCTTGGCTTTGAAGGAAACCCCGATCAATGGCGGCCTTACCTATGAGGGTCCTAAGGTAGCGGAATACCTTGGCCGTTAAATGCGGTCTTGCATGAATGATTTAACGATACAACAGCTGTCTCAATGATTGGCTCAGTGAAATTGGAATAACTGTGCAGATACAGTTTACCTCTAGTTAGACGAGAAGACCCTATGCAGCTTTACTGTTGCTAATTATTGAACATGATGTAATTGATTTTAGAGTATAAGGTAGTAGTCTATACATAGTTGAAACACCTTTATTACATTTATCATGTTGGTAGACAAAAATTTGTCTACATCTTAGCACCTTTTTATACGGGGTTGTACTTTATAATAATAAAAAATAGCATCCCAATATTGACTAGGACTAAGATTAACCCTTTTTAAGGGGACAATTGCTAGGAGGCAGTTTATGCGGGGCACAGATCCCATAAAAAGTACCTGGGTGTATCCAAAGTTAATTTTGTAAAATTATCATTACTTAAACATGATAATTAAATACACACTATTTCTATACTTAGTTTAGCAAATGTGTGTATTTTTTATTTTTAGTTTGTTATTTGGTGTAGCATTCTGTTTTGTCAGATGAAGCTATAACTAATCCAATTATATTTCTATTAAGTTAGAACTAAAATTTATTATTCAAGTAAGATTTTAACTATATGGAAAATAGTTGTAATTAAGACAATATATCTTTATATTTACAAATTCTGTAAAGAAAAATATAAGAAACTATTGTTTTTAGTTATAATATTAACAAGTTATTAGTTAATATTATAATTATGTTTATTACTTGTCAAGTTTAATGGCTTAATCTTGCTTTACTGTCTGACTTACACGTCTATCAGTCGCGTAAGCGGGGCATATGATCACAAGATGCAGAAAGGAAAGGTCTTGGATTTTTGAAAAAGCTACGCTAGGGATGTTAGTCCTCCTTTGTTTTATTACCTTTAGTTTAACAAAACTAACCATAGGTATAAATCTATTGGTATTTAATTGGGTTAATTTCAAGAATGGCTTGAAAAGCTAACTTGAAGCGAAATTTACTTTGGCATTTTTAAGTATCTTAATTTTTAAGGTATAAAGTAAAACCGTTCAACGACTAAAAGGTGAGTTATGCTAACAATACTCCTTTTATTGACACCCAACATTTTTTTGTTCTTTTCTTTATATAAAAACCTATTATTATTTTTTTTATAATAATAGTTGTATAATAACTTATTATCCTAATGTTAGGTATTATATAAATATAAGCTATATTTAGTTGAAAAATTTCTAATTATATTGTCGATTTATATAAAAAAATCGGAAATATCTTTTATAATGTAATAAAAAAATTATTAATAATACTATGCAAAAAAAAAATAATATTATTTCAGATAACAACTGCTTTAATACTTTAAGGGTACATCCTACACCTTTAATATTTAATAAAAAAAAGCAAAAGTCTTTAAACAATACCTTACAATATATTAATAGTGATACAGGTAAAATGAGACATTACCCACCTGCAGCGCAAGAGTGGTATAATAGTATTTATACTTACAATAAAAATTATTCTAAATATTTACCTATCTTAGATAAAAGCCTTATAGCTATTTTAACCAGTTATTCTAATATGATACCAGGTAGAAATACACGTAAAGATATAATGTCAATTGTTAAGCGTAAAAATTTAAAAGGGAAAAAAAAAAGATTGTTTTTACGTAAATTAAAAGCTAAACGTATAATTAAACATAAACGTTTAACTCCTCGTAAAGTTTTTGTAGGAAGAGGTGATTTAAAACATACTAGTAATAAAGTAATTATAACACTATATACTTTTAGTATTTTAAAAACATTTTTATTGAGAAAAATTAAAAGACTTATTCATTTTTTATATTTCCCTGATAAAACATTAAATCTTTTTGTAACTAAAAGTTTACTTGATTCTGCAAAAGATTCGACAAAAAAACGTAATCTAATATCTTACAATAGACCTTTAAGTTTACAGGAATTTTTATATTCACCTCTGTACCATACAATAAATGAATCAGGTAGAAAAATTAAACGAAAAGTTAAATATCCCATTAATTATTACGATGCTAGTATAACACCTACTTATTTAATAACTTTCTATGAAGCTTATCTTTCGTTTACTATATCTAAGGTAAATAAGATTACTAGACGTATTAGTATAATTATAGACTACTTTAACTTTTTAACAACTTTAGCTAAAAAAAAAATACTAACTAACAATGAAAAGTTATTTATTTTTACACCTAAAGTTACTAAATTTAAATATTCTACATACAGTAAAAGATTTATTTTTAGTATTTATAAAGCAAGAAAGTTGTACTTAGCTCGTTTGTTAAGATTTTCTTGAGCACTTTATATAAATAATCTTAAATTTAAACATCCTTTAATGATTTCTAAACTAGAACCATTAGTTAGAAATTTATATGGTAAAGATGTTGAATTTAATTTAGTTGAATTAAAGAAAATGCATTTAAATAGTGATATTTTTACACAGGCTGTTGCTTTAAAATTAAAAAATAGAAAAAATAAATTATTTAATGTTTTAACATCATCTTTAAATAAAGTAAATTTACCTAATGTAAGTAGAATTAATGAAAAATTTAGTGACTTTAATAAAGAAGAATATATAATAAACAAAATTAGAAATACTAGTGTTAATTCTATGTTTGATTATTATAACCTAAATAATTCTAATAATACATTTAATCAAAATATATCTAAAGATTCTTTAAATAACTTATTGTTAGGTTTCTTTCCTTTAGCTAATAATTTAGAACTAGATGTTAAAAAAAGATCTTCTGTAACTAAATTACCTGTTTCTATAAAAGATTACGTAATTAAAAACTTAAAACATTTAACTTTATCTGGTGTAAGAGTAGAGGCTAAGGGTAGACTAACCAGACGATTTACTGCTGAAAGATCTGTATTTAAAATGAAGTATAAAGGTGGTTTAAAAAATGTTGATTCTTCTTTTAAAGGATTACCTGCTGTAATGTTAAGAGGTTTTTCTAAATCTAATGTACAATACTCTATAATTAATTCTAAAAATCGTAATGGAGCTTATGGGGTTAAAGGCTGAATAGGTAACAAATAAATAGAATATTTTACTTAGTTAATGTATTCAACATTCTTTTACTAATAATATAGCATAGATTTAAGAACAAATTTAAATTTTTTAATTTCGCGTTGGATTATTATAAAGAATAACTAAAAAATGAAGAAATAGTCTGAACCATTTTAAAAAAAATGGAATTATAGTATTAATAATCTATATTAACAATTTTGAACAGGCTAATTACGTCAGGGAGTACAAATATAGGACGTAGTTTGGCACCTCGATGTCGGCTTAACTTATCCACATGGATGCAGGTACTATGAAGGGTCCGACTGTTCGTCGATTAATAAGTTACACGAGCTGGGTTAAATACGTCGTAAGACAGTATGGTTTCTATCTTCTAGAGGAAGTTAGAATAAAATAAGGATAGCCCCCTCGTACGAAAGGAGCTGGGTATATTAACCTCTGGTTTACCTGTTGTTTAAAACTTTTAGACTATTTGCACTCAAATAATAATTAGCTTAGGCACGGCAGGAACGCTATGTTAGTTAAAGATAAGTGCTGAATGCATATAGGCACGAAACTTACCTTAAGATATTCTTAAAAATACGTAGTAGAACACTACGATTTTGTATGTTAGATTAATAAAAATTTTTTTATTAGTCTACATGTACAATTAATAGGCTTTAGCTCCAAGAATTTTAATTTTTTTAGGTTTAAAGTACTAATTTTATTCATAACTAAATAAATATGATATCGAAAAAAAAGCATTTCTACCTTTTAATTGGTAACATTATTTCTAATTTAACTAAAGTATTTTTTTTTTTCACAAAATAAATTTTAGCCTGGTTAGCATAAAAGTAATGTGGCTGTTTTGTAACCAGTTGAAGTAAGTGCGATACTTGCACCGGGCTTAGAAATATTGGCATAATAAAATTAACAAAAGAATATGCTATTTAAATTATAGTGTGTGTTTATTAACATCCCTTAAATTTATATTCATTATATGACTACAATTAATCTTTGTTTAATTTACTTTTTAAACAGTTCTTTCTTTCTATTAATGAGTTCTTTTTATTTATTGTTAATCCGTTTTTAATGTTGTTAAGGCCTTATAGTCAAGAGGTTAAGACATGATATTTTCACTATCACATGCGTGGGTTCAATCCCCACTAAGGCTATACTATGTAATTAAATATATATATGCCGTTAAACATCATTAAGTATACGGTATTAATACATATAAAAAGCCTACTTTTTAATAAAGTTTTTTTATTCCTTTTAATTCTATAATTAAATAGAGTATATTCTACACTTTGAAACATCTATATGTATATATTATTATATCACTACATTTTTAGGTCATAATAAAATGATACAAGCCGCAAAAATCATAGGTACAGGTTTAGCTACTACAGGTTTAATTGGAGCAGGTGTTGGTATAGGTGTTGTATTTGGAGCATTAATTTTAGGTGTTGCACGTAACCCTTCTTTAAGAGGTCAATTATTCTCTTACGCTATTTTAGGTTTTGCTTTTGCTGAAGCAACGGGTCTATTTGCGTTAATGATGGCCTTTTTACTATTATATGTTGCTTAATATTACTAAGTATATATACTAAATAGATAAACTATTATGCGGATTAGTGTAACAGTAACATAATTGGCTCATGTCCAATAGATATAGGTGCAAAACCTATGTCCGCATATAAAGGTTATAGCTTAATTGGTAAAGCAAGCTGCTCATGACAGCTGAGATGAGTGTTCGACTCACTTTGGCCTTATTTAATTTTTTAATTTTATATTTGGCATTTAATAAAACTAAAAAATAAATATATATATAATCCGAGTGCTGAAATTGGTAGACAGGACGAACTTAAGCTTCGTTGATTAATATCGTAGAGGTTCAAGTCCTCTTTCGGATAAATTTTTTTAAGATAAAGGGTTTAAAGTATATTTTATTTTATCTTTCTTTATTTCAAGCTTTAAAAATACTAAATTATTTTTAAAATTCCTTTTAAAAGGAGTCCTATGGGGGTAAGGGAGAAGTTAAAAATTTATATTTATTACGATTAGTATTTAATTATCGTAATACTACCCTTTTTTTTTTGTACAGAGCTAAAATAGGTAACGATAGACAAATATAACAATTTTGTAGACAATTCTTTATTGAGCCATGAATATACTTAATAAAGATTAAAGTTATATTTGTAAGTAGGTTGCAGTAGTCAGTAGTCTTAAATCAATACACCATAATCTTGTTGATTATTGTTCTTTAGAGTTAGATATAAGATTACAAGAAATTGCTATAAGTAGAAGTAAATTGCAAAATTTTTGTTACAATGTTAATAATTTTTATATTATATTAGTACATAATGATGGTAGTATTACTTATTTACATTAAAAAAAATTTTTTTTTACATATTTTTGCATATTATATATAATAGGGGACATAGTTTAACTGGTAAAACTGCGATTTTGCATATCGTTATTTCAGGATCGAGTCCTGATGTCTCCAAATATTTAATAAGATACTATGAACATTGAAAAAAAAATTAAAGCTCGTTAAAAAATAACAATAATTTAAATATTATACTTAATTTTATAATTACTTAAAGAAACGTTTGACTTTGCGTATTAATAAAAACTAATGTAAGGTATACAATGGTTAATATTTATTTTATTAGATAGAAATATTAAATGCTTTAATATTTATTTTATTAGATAGAAATATTAAATGCTTTAATATAACTAAATTTATTGTTTATTTAATAAAATATAATAAAAATTGGTTATTTTATAAATATGCATAAATTATAAAAAATATTTTTACTAGTTTATTGTAATTATTATTAAAGTATATAAAATTAATATAAATAAGCTCGAGAAGCTCAACCTGGTCGAGCGGGGTTTTGAAGCGACCTAGGCTGTAAGTTCAAATCTTATCTCGAGCAAAAATAATTATTTATACTGTGCTGTATTTACACTATGTATTTTTTTTTTAAAAGTATAGTAGTTTATTATTTATGAAAAAAAGAAGTAATAATTAAAAAAAAGGTAGTGATGGAATTGGTAGACATGAATAGCTTAGGACTATTTGATTTTTTTAATTTTATCCGTTCAAGTCGGATTTACCTTATTTTATATTTAATAGTCATAAAGTTATTATAAAAATTTATAAAACTTGCTTTTATATGTTGTAGACTAATCGGTAAGTCATAAATTTTTGGTATTTACTATTGGGTGTTCGAATCACCCCAACATAATACTTTTTTAATTATATGCATATAGAGTTATATTAATTTCAGGTAGATATAGTTCAAGGGTAGAACGATTGTATGTGGCACAATATGTTCCCTGTTCAAATCAGGGTATCCACCCTTTTTATTATAATAAATAAAAAACAAAAAAAAGTAAGTCTAGCTTTTTAATTTATATTAAAAATTTTTTTTTAGTATAAATAAGTAAAATAAAGTAGTTTTATTCGTTTATTAATAAGCCAGGATAGTTTAATTGGTTAAAACATTAATTTCATGCATTAATAATGAGAATTCAACTTTCTCTCCCGGCTAATTTTAATTTTTATTTATACTTAACTGTATATGTTATCTACTTTACCCTTTTATTGCTTTTAGTACTGTAAATAAATATTAAGTTAAAGGATTACTTTTCAGTAATTATACATTTTTATAATAATACCTTTATTGTCCATTTTTTTAATAAGTTAGAAATTGTTAACTTATTTTAGAGTTATTTTTATAAAAATCTCTTATTAGCTTAATGGTAGAGCTAGATACTTCTAATATCTCGATTCAAGTTCGAGTCTTGAATAAGAATATAAGCCATAATTATAAAACTAATAAGAATAACAAAGTTTAGATTAAGCAAAACCTAACAAAGAAGTATAAAGTTATCTACTATTTTTTATATAATAATATATGAGAGGTATTACACAGGCTAAGCTAATAGATTATAAATTAAATATATGCTAGAATTTATTAGGCAATTCTATTTATTTTTTTTAATAATTTTATTTAAATATTTTTATGTATATATTATTAATTAATATATTTAGCATTTTTTTTATCATTTTAATGATTAATTATTACATAAAATTGGCTATACTGCGGATTAGTTTAGAGACAACATTCGTTCTTGTACATTAAGTATAGGTTCATATTGAATGAATAAAGGTGCAAGTCCTTTATCCGTATACCGTTTCTTATTTAAAAACAAAAGATTAACACTTTTAATATATATTATTTGTCTTATTTTTGTTTACAGTATACTTTAAAGTAAATTGTGTATAAGGAAATTGAAAGAAAAAGTATGTTAAATTTATTATTATTAAATTTATTTAATGATTGTGATACTCCTAGGCCTTGAGGTCTATATTTTCAGGATAGTGCTACACCACAAATGGAAGGATTAGTAGAATTACATGATAATATTATGTTTTACTTAGTTATAATTTTATTTGGTGTAGGTTGAATAATGATTTCTATAGTTAGAAACTATATATATACTAAATCACCTATATCTCATAAATATTTAAATCATGGTACTTTAATAGAGTTAATTTGAACAATAACACCTGCTTTAATATTAATCTTAATAGCATTTCCTTCATTTAAATTATTATATTTAATGGATGAAGTTAGTGATCCAGCTATGTCTGTATTAGCAGAAGGTCATCAATGATATTGAAGTTACCAATACCCTGATTTTTTAAACACAGACGAAGAGTTTATAGAATTTGATTCTTATTTAGTTCCTGAGTCAGATTTAGAAGAGGGGGCTTTAAGATTATTAGAAGTAGATAATAGAGTTATTTTACCTGAATTAACACACGTAAGATTTATTGTAACAGCTGCTGATGTTATTCATTCATATGCCTGTCCAGCACTAGGTATTAAATGTGATGCATACCCTGGTAGATTAAATCAAGTATCTGTACTTATTAATAGAGAAGGTACATTTTATGGTCAATGTTCTGAAATTTGTGGTATATTACATAGTAGTATGCCTATTGTAATAGAGTCTGTAACTATAGAGAAATTCCTTAGCTGATTACAAGAACAATAGTCTTAGTTTTAACTGTTATAAAATAAATAACAATAACTAATGTAATATAGTCATAGTAACAAAAATTATTAAATTTACTATATATTTATATATTCTCCAATATTTATAAATATTCGTATTAATACTGACCTTAATTTAATGAAAAAATAACGTTATTTTTAATTTTTGTTATAAGGGTTCGAATCCCTTAGGTCTTAAATTATATTAATAAAAAAAAAATTTTTTTTTATCTTTTTTTTTATTGATACGGTATAATTATATTAATTTACTACTCTAGCACCCATTTAAAACAATAATTGTCTTTTATTTTTATAGTGTAGATGTATGCTTAGCTTGTATGTTAAGTAAGCATACCATATGTTTTAAAGAATTCCAAAGTTATAATGTTGGGAAAGATGCAAGATCTAACCAACTTAACATTTCTCTTATAAGATCCAGTATATCCTTGTGAACGGAAAGATGATTTTTATCTTCAAATGCTAAAGATATAGGTACACTATATCTTATATTTGCTTTGTTCTCTGGTTTATTAGGTACTGCTTTTTCTGTTTTAATTAGATTAGAATTAAGTGGACCCGGTGTACAATATATTGCAGATAACCAATTATATAATAGTATTATAACTGCTCACGCCATACTTATGATATTTTTTATGGTTATGCCTGCTTTAATCGGAGGTTTTGGTAATTTCCTATTACCACTAATAGTAGGAGGTCCAGATATGGCATTCCCTAGACTTAACAATATAAGTTTTTGATTATTACCTCCTAGTTTATTATTATTTTTATTTGCTAGTGGTATAGAAAACGGAGCAGGTACTGGTTGAACTCTTTACCCTCCTTTAAGTGGAGTACAAAGTCACAGTGGTCCTAGTGTAGATTTAGCTATATTTGCTTTACATTTATCAGGTATAAGTAGTTTATTAGGTGCTATAAATTTCATAACTACTATTCTTAATATGAGAAGTCCAGGTATTAAACTACACAAACTAGCTTTATTTGGATGAGCTGTAGTTGTAACAGCTGTATTATTACTATTATCTTTACCTGTATTAGCCGGTGCAATAACTATGGTACTTACAGATAGAAATTTTAACACATCATTCTTTGAGGCAGCTGGAGGTGGTGATCCTATATTATACCAACATCTTTTCTGATTTTTCGGTCATCCTGAAGTATATATTTTAATTATACCAGGTTTTGGTATAATTAGTACTACAATATCTGCTAGTTCTAACAAGAGTGTGTTTGGATATTTAGGTATGGTTTATGCCATGATGTCTATTGGTGTATTAGGATTTGTAGTGTGAAGTCATCACATGTATACTGTTGGGTTAGATGTTGACACAAGAGCTTACTTTACAGCTGCTACACTTATTATTGCTGTACCTACAGGTATTAAAATATTTAGTTGATTAGCAACATGTTACGGTGGATCTTTACATTTAACACCATCTATGTTATTTGCTTTAGGTTTTGTTTTCATGTTTACAATCGGAGGATTAAGTGGTGTTGTTTTAGCTAACGCATCACTTGATATTGCATTCCACGATACATATTATGTTGTAGCTCATTTCCATTATGTTTTAAGTATGGGTGCAGTTTTTGCTTTATTTAGTGCATGATACTTTTGAATACCTAAAATATTAGGATTAGATTATAACATATTGTATGGTAAAGTACATTTCTGAGTACTATTTATAGGTGTTAATGTAACATTCTTCCCTCAACATTTCCTTGGTTTACAAGGAATGCCACGTAGAATTAGTGATTATCCCGATGCCTTTGCAGGTTGAAACTTAATAAGTAGTTTTGGAAGTATTATAAGTGTGGTTGCTACATGATTATTTTTACATTTAGTTTACTTACAATTGGTTGAAGGTAAAGCTAGTAGCAGATATCCTTGATTAACACCACAATTCTATAGTGATACATTACAAACATTACTTAATAGAAGTTATAATTCTTTAGAGTGAGCTTTAAATAGTCCACCTAAACCTCATGCATTTGCAAGTTTACCTTTACAAAGTTCCATGATTTAAAGCGGTAATAAAATCGCACCTAGTCTTTAGGCATCTTTAGGCAATAGTACATTAAAAAAAATTTGTTTCACCAACACAAGATAAATTACCTTTATTTTTTATATATTCTATCTTGGGTGTTTTATATTTTAATCAATTAGGAAGTGGAAACCTAAGAGGAATGAATCGTTTAATGTAACGATTACTCCTAGAATAATACAAGCTATACGAATGATTATGAATGTTTATATTTTACAAATATAAAATAAAAGGGATATAGTAGATGGTTCTACGTTTTGATTGCAGATCAAAAATAAGAGGTTCGATTCTTCAATATCCTTAGTATAACCAAAAATATAATATAAAATCGCCCTATTTAAGCTACATACATTATATAACTAGCGTATAGTAGATAGACAATAAAAAGCCACTAAGGCTATAAAAGCCTGTGTTAATTGAGTCATAAAATATACGTAAAAATAAATAATTAGGTTTTAGTGTACTAGCAAGCAAGGCTAAATATTTATTTTGTTTAATTTAAACATATAGAAAAGCATATTTTTTTTTATTTTATAAAAATTCAGTATAATTTACCCTAAACTTCTAAATAAAAAATTAATAAATAATTAATAAAAAAAAATGAGAGTTTTTAAAAGTCACCCTTTATTAAAATTAATAAATTCATATTTAATTGATTCACCACAACCCTCTAATCTTAGTTATGCTTGGAATTTTGGTTCATTATTAGGTGTTTGTTTAGTTATTCAAATAATTACAGGTGTAACATTGGCTATGCATTACAACCCTAGTGTATTAGAAGCTTTTAACTCAGTAGAGCACATTATGCGAGACGTAAATAATGGTTGATTAATACGTTACTTACATAGTAATACTGCGTCAGCTTTTTTCTTTCTTGTATACCTTCATATTGGTAGAGGTTTATACTATGGATCATATAGAGCTCCAAGAACATTAGTTTGAACTCTTGGTACAGTTATATTTATATTAATGATAGTTACAGCATTTTTGGGTTATGTGCTTCCATATGGGCAAATGAGCTTATGAGGTGCTACAGTTATTACTAACTTAATGAGTGCTATACCTTGAGTAGGGCAAGATATCGTTGAATTTATTTGAGGTGGTTTTTCTGTTAATAATGCTACATTAAATAGATTCTTCGCTTTACATTTTTTATTACCTTTTGTATTAGCTGCTTTAGTTTTAATGCATTTGATTGCTCTTCATGATAGTGCAGGATCAGGTAATCCTTTAGGTGTTTCAGGTAATTACGACAGATTACCTTTTGCTCCTTATTTTTTATTTAAAGATTTAATAACAATATTTATTTTTATTATAGTTTTAAGTTTATTTGCATTTTTCATGCCTAACGTTTTAGGAGATAGTGATAACTATGTTATGGCTAACCCTATGCAAACTCCTCCTTCTATTGTACCAGAGTGATATCTTTTACCTTTCTATGCTATATTAAGATCTATTCCTAACAAATTATTAGGTGTTATTGCTATGTTAAGTGCTATCTTAATGTTATTAGCTATGCCTTTTACTGATCTAAGTAGATCTAGAGGTATACAATTTAGACCTTTAAGTAAAATAGCTTTTTATATCTTTTTAGGTAATTTCTTAATATTAATGCAATTGGGTGCTAAACATGTTGAATCTCCATTTATTGAGTTTGGACAAATCAGTACAGTATTATATTTTGCTCATTTCTTAATTATAGTACCTATAGTTAGTTTATTAGAAAATAGTTTAGTTGAAATAGCTAGTATTTCAGAGACAGAAATAAAGATAAAAAAGTAATTAAACCCCAAACACGTAAAAAACCGCAAGCTGATTATTTACCTACTGATAACCATATAGTTGTAAATAAATTTAATAGTACTCCTTCTACTATTTCTCCAACTACAGATACATTAGAAGTCTTAAAAGAGAAATTGAAGTTAGCTGAAAAAAAATGAGAGGAACTAGAGATAGAGACTATTCATATATTAGATGAGTATTATTTTTATGAATCAATACTAGGTAAAAAAAATGTGCCTGATATGTTTGATACGAGTGGTAAAGCATTAAAGGATAGATGAGATCAGTGGAGTAATATGATAAAAACATTAAGAAACTTGAATGAAGAAATGGAAAGTCTTGAATCAAAAATTGATGCTCTGGAAGGTCATGGTGGGAATAAATAAATTTACAGATTTATTACTCTATACTTTACCTTATTTTTAAATTGTAATATATACTTAAAAATAAGAGTATAAAGGAAGGTACTGACTTAAAACATTACCAGTTTTTATAAAAATTTATTTTAAATTAATATAAAGTTAAATTATAAAAAACTTAGTGTATTAATACACTAGCAAAGGTTCAATTCCTTTTCTTCCTAATTACACTAGGGCTAAATGATTACTCTTTGCCATACTAATATTTTTTTAGTTAACTAATCTTTAAAGACTTTTTAATGTCAAGTTAAGATATTCATTTCTTTATTGTTAATATATCTTATAATTGTTTTTTATAAAAAACAAATAAATTTTATATATTGTAAGGAAAATTTTAAATACACTAATAAGCAAAATAATTAAAAATAAATGAATTTATCTATCATACTTTTTTTAATAGGAATATTAGGTTTTGTTTTAAATAGAAAAAATATAATATTAATGCTTATTTCAATTGAAATAATGTTATTAGCAATAACATTTTTAATTTTGGTGAGTTCACTTAGCTTTGATGATATATTAGGTCAAACATTTGCTGTATATATAATAGCAATAGCTGGTGCAGAATCTGCAATAGGTTTGGGTATTCTAGTTGCTTTTTACAGATTAAGAGGAAGTATATCTATAGAATATAAATAATGTATTTAGCTATAATTACTTTACCATTATTAGGATCATTATTTTCCGGTTTATTTGGTAGAAAAATCGGAGTTAAAGGTGCACAATTAATTACTTGTACCAGTGTAATTATAACAACTTTACTTTCAGTTGTGGCTTTTATTGAAGTTGGTTTAAATAATATACCTGTTACAATAACACTTTTTAGATGAATAGATAGTGAATCTCTTAATGTTTTGTGAGGTTTTCATTTTGATAGTTTAACAGTTTCTATGTTAATACCTGTTTTAATAGTTTCATCTTTAGTTCATATATACTCTATAGGATACATGAGCCATGATCCACACAATCAAAGATTTTTTAGTTATTTAAGTTTATTCACTTTTATGATGATAATACTTGTTACAGCTAATAATTTTTTATTAATGTTCGTAGGTTGAGAAGGTGTGGGTATTTGTTCTTATTTATTAGTTAGTTTCTGATTTACTCGAATAGCTGCAAATCAAAGTTCTCTTTCAGCTTTATTAACAAACAGAGTGGGTGATGCTTTTTTAACTGTAGGTATGTTTGCTACATTATGAAGTTTTGGTAATATTGATTACGCGACTGTATTTTCATTAGCTCCTTTTATTAGTGAAAATATTGTTACAATTATAGGTATTTGTTTATTAATAGGTGCTATGGCTAAAAGTTCTCAAGTTGGATTACATGTTTGATTACCTATGGCTATGGAAGGTCCCACACCCGTTAGTGCATTAATCCACGCAGCTACTATGGTTACTGCAGGTGTATATTTACTAATGCGTACAAGTCCTTTGATAGAATATAGTTCAACTGTATTAATATTATGTTTATGATTAGGGGCAATAACTACAGTTTTTAGTTCTCTTATTGGTTTATTCCAACAAGATATTAAAAAAGTTATAGCTTATTCAACAATGAGTCAATTGGGTATGATGGTAATAGCAGTTGGTTTATCTTCATATAATGTTGCATTATTCCATTTAGTTAATCACGCTTTTTATAAAGCGTTATTATTCTTAGGGGCTGGTTCTGTAATTCACGCAGTCGGAGATAATCAAGATTTTAGAAAATATGGTGGATTAGTAGGGTATTTACCTTTAACTTATTCTGTTATGTTAATAGCTAGTTTAAGTTTAGTAGCTTTCCCTTTTATGACAGGGTTTTATAGTAAAGATTTTATATTAGAATCTGCGTATGGACAATTTTATTTTAGCGGTATAGTTGTTTATTTTATAGCTACTATTGGTGCTATGTTTACTACTTTGTACTCCGTAAAAGTTTTATATTTAACTTTTTTAACTAACCCTAATGGACCTTTTATAAATTATAAAAACGCACATGAGGGTGATATATTTATGAGTTTACCTTTAATAATATTAGCCGTATTTTCAATATTCTTTGGGTATATAACTAAAGATATTTTTATAGGTTTAGGTTCAGGTTTCTTCGGAGATAATAGTATATTTATACATCCTACACATGAAATAATGTTAGATACTGAGTTCGCAGTACCTACTTTTTTTAAATTATTGCCTTTAGTATTTACAATATCTCTTAGTGGTTTAGCCTTAATTTTATCTGAATTTTTACCTAAAGTACTTATTAACTTTAAATTTTCTAGGTTAGGGTATAATATATTTGGATTTTTTAATCAACGTTTCTTAATAGAAATGTTTTATAACAAATATATTACTGGCCTAGTTTTAAATTTAGGTGGTCAAACAACTAAGGTTATAGACAAAGGAAGTGTCGAACTATTGGGTCCATATGGTTTAGAAAAAGGTTTAATAAGTTTAAGTAGAAATATTGCTAGTTTGGATACAGGTGTTATTACAAGTTATGCTTTATATATATTAATGGGTTTCATATTTTATATTTTAATACCATATATAGCTTTATTTGATAACAGTTTATTATTGTTAATTTTATTGGCTCTTTTTAGTGTTATTAATAGTATATAATAATAAACTAGAGGCATACTAGAGGTATGTATATAAATATATATACCTAAGGTTATAAATTACAAATTTATGGAGATTTATGAAGATTTATATCTTTTTTTTTATAGATAGTTGATGCTTAGATTTAAGACTAGTAGAATTTTTTTCTACATAGTCCGATTTAAATATAGAGTTATATAGCGGTTAAACTAAAATCCATGTGTATCTCGTATATTTTTAATTTTTAAATGTAAAAATTTATTATAACCTTATTAATTTAAATAAACTATAAATTATTATTTATATATCCATAGATATGATATGCTTTATTTTTTTTTTAGTATAGTAAAGGATATTTATAATTACGAATATACCTATTAATAGTTGGTATTTATTTTTGCGCTATTAAATATTAACAACTATATTATATTTTTATAGGTATAAAAGAAGGTCTTGTCTGGTGACTTAACGAGTGTAAATTTAATTATAGGTTATAAACTTATATTATAAATTTATATTATGCTTAGTACATAAGTGTATTTATACACTATAAAAGGTTCGAGTCCTTTGCTTTCTATCTATCTAGTTTTTTTACTATGTATTTTTTTTTACTATTAGCTACAAAATACTTTACCTGATAATTTAGTAAAATAAAGTAATCTATGTGGAAAAAACTCTATGAAATATTTACGTTATACTATCTTTCCCTTTTCTCTACCTAATTACGTAAAATTTTATCTCTATCTCTATATTTTAGTTCTATAATCTTTTTAACTTTTTTATTATAGTATAAGTTGAACCTTTTTTTAATTTACTTATAAAATAAGTTTGTAAAGTAATTCACTTTATAAAATTATAGCTTGCTATCCCTTATTTTAAAGTTTAAATTATTTTTTTTTTTATTATTACAGGTTTATATTAGTTAATTGGTTATAGAACTAAAATAAAACTAATTTGAATAGATTTTATTACTTTATATATGACTATTACTACTAGAAGTAATTTCCAATCTCATCCTTTTCATCTTGTATCTCCTTCACCTTGACCCATTTTCACTTGTATTGCTTTATTAACATTAACAACTACTGGTGTTTTAACTATGCATAATTTTAGTAATGCAGGTCCTTTTTTAACTCTTGCATTTTTATCAGTAATTTTATCAATGTCATTTTGATGACGTGATGTTATAAGCGAGGGTACATATTTGGGTAATCATACTTTAGCGGTACAAAAAGGATTAAACATGGGTGTAGCACTATTTATAGTATCCGAAGCCTTGTTTTTTTTAGCCATTTTTTGAGCCTTTTTTCATAGTGCTTTAGCTCCTACAATAGAACTAGGTGCACAATGACCTCCTATGGGAATACAAGCTATTAATCCTTTTGAATTACCATTACTTAATACAGTAATATTATTATCATCAGGTGTTACTGTAACATATGCTCACCATTCTTTAATACAAGGTAACCGAAGTGGAGCTTTATATGGAATAGTAGCTACGGTAATATTAGCTGCAGTATTTACAGGTTTCCAAGGTGTAGAATATACTGTTTCTTCTTTTACTATTAGTGATGGTATATATGGTTCTTGTTTTTATTTTGGTACAGGTTTTCACGGATTACATGTTATGATAGGAACTGCATTTATTGCAGTAGGTTTGTGACGTGTACTTGCTTATCACTCAACAGACAACCATCATTTGGGCCTAGAATCTAGTATATTGTACTGACATTTTGTAGATGTGGTATGACTTGTTTTATTTATTTCTATATATTATTGAGGGTCATAAATATAACTAGTTTTAGTTAGAATTATTTCCATAGATTATTAGTTTTTAATTTTATTTTATATTGTTTCTATTTCTCTCATAATACCTATTAAACTTTTTAGTAAATGCATATTTTAATATAGTATACTATAATATAAACCCTTTTGTTTTTAGGATATAATAGTAAATATGATGAAATTTCAAATAATAAAGACCTTTGTCTATTTTTTCATTTGTTTAGTATAAATATAAACAATTGATTTAATATTAAAATAATTTTAGCGGTAATAGTGATTAATTTGAGCTTAATTTAGTCTAATAAACTACATGGGTTCGAATCCCATATACTTTCAATTTTAGTTATGAGGGTTCGAATCCCTCAGGTCTTATTTTATATTTGATTAATTACTTTTATACCCAATAATTTTATTTTAAAGTTACATTTATTTTAATATAAGCTTATATTAGTATTTAACTATTTTATATTTTATTGTTTTTTATATTTTATTCTGTTTTTTTAACTTTTATTAGTTTACAATTTATATGTATTATGCATTATTTTATAATGCATTAATAAATAATTAAAAATTGTTAAAGAAAAAAAAATGCCACAATTAGTTCCTTTTTATTTTGTTAATCAAGTAACTTTTGCCTTTGTTATACTTGTAACTATGATTTACCTTTTTTCAAAATTTATACTGCCTAGATTTGTTCGACTATTTGTATCACGTGTGTATATTTCTAAATTATAATATTTTTTTAGTGTAATTTAAAATCCATTTTTTGTTATTGCTAAGGTTTAAATTTATTATAACACATACCTGTAATTGCTTATACTTTTTTCATAGTATTTCTGTATTTAGTTCGTAATTATCCTTATTAATAAATAAGACTATGTCTATTTATTACCCTACCATCAACTCATTTATTTCTAGTCCTTTAGATCAATTTGAAATAAGAAACTATGTAAGCCTAGATGCACCTATTTTAGGTGATATAAATTTATCATTATCTAATATTGGGTTATATTTAACTTTAGGTTTTTTTTTTATATTAACTTTAAATACTTTAGCTACAAACTATAATAAAGTAATTAGTAACAATTGATCAATAAGTCAAGAATCCCTATATGCTACTATACATAGCATAGTAAGTAATCAAATAAACCCTGTAAAAGGGCAAATATATTTCCCTTTTATATACACATTATTTATATTTATATTAATGAATAACTTAATAGGTATGGTACCTTACAGTTTTGCTTCAACTAGCCATTTTATTTTTACATTTTCTCTTAGTTTTACTGTAGTACTAGGTGCAACTATATTAGGATTCCAAAAACACGGATTAGTATTCTTTTCTTTATTAGTGCCTGCTGGTTGTCCTTTAGCTTTACTACCTTTATTAGTATTAATTGAATTTATTTCATATTTATCTAGAAATGTGTCATTAGGTTTAAGATTAGGTGCTAATATTTTAAGTGGTCATATGTTATTAAATATTTTAGCCGGTTTTACTTATAATATTATGACATCTGGATTTATTTTCTTTATTTTAGGTCTAATACCTTTAGCTTTTATAATAGCCTTTTCAGGATTAGAACTAGGAATTGCTTTTATACAAGCTCAAGTATTTGTAGTTCTTACAAGTAGTTATATTAAAGATGCACTTGACCTACATTAATGAGTAAAAGCTTATTAAAAGAGTATAATTTAATGGTAAAATTTGAAGCTCCAAACTTCACATTCTTGGTTCAAATCTGAGTGCTCTTGATATTATATTTAATTAAGTTTAGTAAAACAATTTATATTTTATGTAATAATTTTTATGAGGATATTTATAGTATATATACTACATTATGTAGTATAGGAAAGTCTGATGCTTATTAAACATTAACACAAAATAAATGAGTGTATAGTATAAATAAGGGTATTTTACAGAAAATTTTAAACCTTTATTTGTAGTATTTTCTATGATGATATGTAAACTTGTTTAAAATTTAATGATTTATGTTAGATTTCAAATAATTACAGTAAAAAGGATAACGAACATACACGCCCATTGTTAAGCCTTATTATAGTCTAATAACTATTACAGAACCCAGCTTAATAATATCTCATATAATAATAATCCTTTTTTTTTAGATACTAACTAAAAAAAAATATTGTGTATTTTTTAATTACAGAAGGATAGTAAATGTTATTACACATTTAGTTATTTAGTATATTATTTATATTACATAATAAATAAAAAGAGATGAGATTTTTGATATTTTTACTATAGGTTCGATACCTATATCTCTAACAAAATTAAATAAAGATATATTATTTTTTAATATTAAAAAACAAGTCTTTTATTTTAGTAACTTTTAATTTTTTGTTGTGTTTATATTTTTTCTTAAGTTTATAAATATGTTTTATTAACTATTACAATATTAATCGATAGATAGAGGTGTAATAGATCTAATAATATCTTTAGGAAACTAAAAAAAAATTAAATATTACTAAAAATTAATATATTTGGATATATTTACCATTTATAACTTAGTATTAGATTTTATAAAAAGACTAAATTATTTTTAATGTATACGCATTAAAAATTAGCTTTTCTTTTTTTACAAAAATTTTTTTAACCTCGACTTAATAGTATAAAATAATTTATATAATTAATTAGGTATATATTTATACATACTTATTTAATTTATAGTCTTAACACATACAATAAGACATAAAGAATTTATTTACATAATTAATCTAGAAAATAAAAAAAAAATGTTATACTTATTCACTTTAATATCAATTATAGAAGTAGTTTTAGTTGTTGTACCTGTTTTATTAACAGTGGCCTACGTAACAGTAGCTGAAAGAAAAACAATGGCTAGCATGCAAAGAAGATTAGGTCCTAACGCGGTAGGATACCTAGGGCTTTTACAAGCATTTGCTGATGCATTAAAACTATTGTTAAAAGAATATGTTTCACCTACACAAGCTAATTTAGCTTTATTTTTTCTGGGACCTATAATTACTTTAATATTTTCATTATTAGGTTATCTTGTTATACCTTATGGACCTGGTTTATCTTTAAATGATTTTAATTTAGGTATATTTTATATGTTAGCTGTGTCTTCTTTATCTACTTATGGTATTTTATTAGCTGGATGGAGTGCTAATAGTAAATATGCTTTTTTAGGTTCGCTTAGAAGTACTGCTCAATTAATTAGTTATGAATTAATTTTAAGTTCTGCAATATTACTTGTTATATTTTTAACAGGTAGTTTAAATTTAACTGTTATTGTTGAGGGTCAAAGAGCTATATGATTTATAGTTCCTTTATTACCTATATTTATTATATTCTTTATAGGGTCTATAGCTGAAACGAATAGACCTCCGTTTGATTTAGCTGAGGCTGAGTCGGAGCTGGTTAGTGGTTTTATGACAGAACATGCCGCGGTTATATTTGTGTTTTTCTTTTTAGCTGAATATGCTAGTATTGTATTAATATGTATACTGGCTAGTATTTTGTTTTTAGGGGGATATTTATATTTTTCTTTACCATCTTTATATAGTTTAATACAATATTTTGATTTCGATTTTTACTTAGAAAATTTAAATAGTGATAGTTTATTTTCTGATCCTTTAATAGAAGGGTTAGCTTATAGTTTATCATTAGGTGTAAAATCATGTATTTTAATTTTTGTCTTTATTTGGGCTAGGGCTTCATTCCCTAGAATTCGTTTTGATCAACTAATGTCTTTCTGTTGAACTGTATTATTACCTTTAGTTATTGCTTTTGTAGTACTAGTACCTTGTATACTATATAGTTTTGAAATTATACCTTCAAGTATATATCTGCTTTAATACACTTTAAAAAGTTTTTTTGTTTTATAGCAAACATTGTGTTTAGTGTTTACAGCCTTTTTTCCTTTACATATAAAAGAGCGGTAAATTAATTTTTTTTCTGGTCCAAATGATGTTGGTTTCTTTATTATTAACACCCATACTGGGTATATTTGCCATATCTGCCACTAATCTTTATAAAAAATCTACTAATATTATTATGCCTATTAAAAATATTGCTTTAATAACATCTTTTATTAATCTCTTCATTTCCCTTATCATTTTTATATTATTTGATTTTAGTAATATTCAATTTCAATTCGTACAAGAATACCATCAGATAAGTTCGTTTGATTTCTATTTAGGTTTAGATGGATTATCTATCTATTTTGTTTTATTAACAACTATTATTACTCCTATTGCTTTATTAAGTAATTGAACTTCTATCAGCGAAAATGTTAAATCTTATGTAATTATTATATTATTGCTAGAAGCCTTATTATTAACTGTTTTTTTAGTATTAGATATTTTATTATTTTATATTTTTTTTGAAAGTATTTTACCTCCTTTATTTATATTAATCGGTCTATTCGGATCAAGTAATAAAGTAAGAGCTAGTTTTTACTTGTTCTTATATACTTTATTAGGTTCTTTATTTTTGTTATTATCTATTTTAACTATGTCTTCTATTATGGGTACTACTGATTTTGATGCATTATATAAAACCAATTTTAACTATTCTACACAATTATTTTTATTTTACGGTATATTTATAGCATTTGCAGTAAAAACACCCACAATATTTTTAAATACTTGATTGTTAAAAGCTCATGTTGAATCTCCTTTAGGTGGTAGTATTATTCTAGCTGCTATTGTTTTAAAATTAAGTCTATACGGTATATTTAGACTTATATTGCCTTTATTACCTAAAGCTTCTTTAGAGTATACTTATATTATATATGTTATAGGTATTATAACAATTATATATGCTAGTTTTAGTACTCTAAGAACTACGGACGTTAAAGAACTTATAGCTTATAGTTCTGTTTCACACGCTGCTGTTTATCTTATAGGTGTATTTAGTAACACAATTCAGGGTATAGAAGGTGGTATTGCTTTAGGATTAGGACACGGTTTTGTTTCAAGTGGTTTATTTATTTGTGCTGGAGGTGTACTATATGACAGATCCGGTACTCGTTTAATAAGCTATTATAGAGGTATGGCTCAAATAATGCCTTTATTTTCTATATTATTTTTCATTTTATCCTTAGGTAATTGTGGTGTACCACTTACTCTTAATTTTATAGGGGAGTTTATGTCTCTATACGGTGTATTTGAAAGATTACCTATGTTAGGTCTTTTTGCTAGTTCATCTATAGTATTTTCTGCAGCATACACTATTTATATGTTTAATAGAATAGCGTTTGGAGGGTCATTTAGTAAATTTTTTGTAGCTAATCTAAGCGATGTGAACAAACGAGAATTTATTATATTACTAGTATTAGTTATATTAACTGTGTTATTTGGAATATATCCCGCACCAATACTAGACGGTTTACATTATTCTGTATCATCTTTAATTTATAGTATAATTTATTTATAATTTTTTCTAATAAAAAAATTATAAATATTAACTTTAGCATTAAATAAAGTTATAAATCTAATAAACTAGTATTATGTTTATAATAATTAATAGTATTATTTTGTTTTTCATGGTAATTTTATTTAATATTATATAGTATCTTTTTTTTTACAATTACTAAGTATACCGTTTGGCGATGCCTTTTTTTTACCTTATTTTTACAAAAGCAAAAAAAAAGTTATTATTTACTAAAAATTGTGCAAATTTTTATACTTGATAATTCAAAAATTATGCCTAATTCCCTCTGGTCCGTATACTTTAACCTTTTTTATCTCTTAAAAAAATAAAAAGTTTACTTATTTTTGGCGTGATTTAAAAAGGGTTAGTTTTTTAAACTATTAATTTATTTTTATCATTAGTTAGTAATGGTGTAGAGATTAAATATGCTTTTTTTTTACACCATGTTTTAATTTTTCGAGTTTGATGATGGCTCTGAATGAACGCTGTCCAAATGCTTGACACATGCTAATCGTACGTCTAATTTAATAACTTTTCACTTTAAATTGGCTTTTAAACCCTATTTTTAGGTTAAAAGTTTATTTTATTAGAAGTGGTGTACAGGTGAGTATATAATATGTTGGCTGCCTTAAAGTAAGGTTAATAAATACCTTATACTTGAAAGGAAAGATTCTTTACTTTTTTAATAAACATATTAAAAAAAATCTTATTTCCGCTTTAAGAGGACAATTTATATTTCGGATAGGTAGTAGTTAAGGTCATGGCTTAACTAGCTTAAAATTCCGTAGTCGAGGCTGAGAGGTCGATCGATCACATTGGGTCTGAAAAAACCCCAATACGTTTAGTACAGCAGTGGGGAATATTGGTCAATGGCCTAACGGCTGAACCAGCAATTTGGGGGAATGTATAGCCTAGATTTAGGCTAGCTATAACGGTTAAAAAATTTTTTGTTTTTTAATGATAATTTCTGGCAGATATTGTATTTTACATTTTTAAGGTTTTCCTTGTTAATGTTATGTTAGGTAATATTTTCCTGATAAATTTATAATTGATGTTTTGTAGCTTTAAATTAGGAATTTTATTTTTATTTTCTATTTATTAACTGAATTTTTTTTTCAGGCTGACGGTATAGTATCGATTTTATCGAATAAAGTTCTAGATATTTTAATATGGTTGATTATGACAATCAAATATCTATATGTCTTGACCAAATTACGTGCCAGCAGTCGCGGTAATACGTAAAAGACTAGTGTTATTCATCTTTAATAGGTTTAAAGGGTACCTAGACGGTAAATTTAATCTTAAACAAGATATGTTTTTACTAGAGTTTTATATGAGGAGGGGAGTATTTATGGAGTAGAGTTGAAATTCTTTGATACCATAAGGACTGGTAACGGCGAAAGCAACCTTTTATGTAATAACTGACGTTGAGGGACGAAGGCTCGGGTAGCGAACAGGATTAGATACCCTAGTAGTCCAAGCAGAGAATTATGAATGTCATAGGTTAGATTTTTATTTAACCTATAAATGAAAGTGTAAGCATTCCACCTCAAGAGTAATGTGGCAACGCAGGAACTGAAATCATTAGACCGTTTCTGAAACCAGTAGTGAAGTATGTTATTTAATTCGTAAGTACGCGAAAAACCTTACCACAATTTGAATATTACTTTAACCTTTTTTTAATTCTTTTTATGTAAGAAATACTTAGATAGGTTGTATATTTATTTATATATACCTATTGTGGTTAGAAGGGGTTAAGGTATTACAAGTGTTGCACGGCTGTCTTCAGTTAATGTCGTGAGATATAGGTTTATTCCTTTAAATTAACGAAAGCCCTTGCTTTATTTATATCTTTTTTAGGAGAAATAAAGCAGTTCACCTGGATATGGGTTATGATAACAGGGAGCAAGACAAGTCATCATGGCCTTAATATTGTGGGCGATAGACGTGCCACATATGCCTATACAAAATGATGCGATTATGTGAATTTGAGCTAATCTAATTAAAATAGGATATATCAAGGATTGTAGTCTGAAATTCGACTACATGAATAAGGAATTACTAGTAATCGTGAATCACCACGTCACGGTGAATCTTATCTCAGATAGGTACTAACTACTCGTCAGGCGCTGAAAGAAGTATGTGCAATAAGTTTGGCCTATTATATTTTATTTACTCTAGTTTATTAGTTCTAGCTATGCTTATAATAGGTCTTCGTATGCGTGACTTTGATTGGTGTTAAGTCGAAATACGGTTCGTGTAGTGGAAGTTGCACGGGAATAATCAATGTTAACAATACATAAATTATATATATATATAAATATATAAAGGAAACTTCCATTATTGGTAAGATGGGTTGAGCTGTAAACTCAATAGTAATGCACTTCTAAGAGTTCGAATCTCTTGTTTCCTAATTTAAAATGCTTAAATAAAATGTAAATATTATTTAACATTAGAGTCTGTATCTTAATTGGTAAAGTACTTTCTTGTCACGAAAGTTTATATCGGTTCGAATCCGGTCTGACTCGTTAACTATCCTTATCATAAGTGAAATAAAGTTCACTTATATAAAATAACTAAAAGTTGTTTAGGTAAAACAAAATATTTTCTAAGGTTTAAATTTAACTAAGTGTTGTATACTATTAAAAAAAAATAATTGTAGTTCACATGAGGTAAGGTATTTACTAAATATTTTTATGAAGACAACTAGGAAAAGTTGCCATTGGTAAGGCGACACGTTTGCTAAACGTCGTGCTATGCACCTGGATGTTCGAGTCATCTCTTTTCCGACAAATACTTGTGTAGGTTTAATTTTTTTTTATTTCCAACAAAGATTTGTACAGGTTTATCTAAATCTTTATACAAAATATAAATAATGTATTATATAAAATTTTGTATTGTGTTGTTTTTATAGAATAAAAAAATATGAAAAATATAAAAATATCTAAATTTAAATTTAATTAAATTTTACATACCACATTTAGAAGAGTTTACTTTTTTTTTAATAGATCGATAAGATATAATTAAAAAAACAGTCATAAGTTAATGGCAAACTAGTTGTCTTCCAAACAATATTTGCCGGTTCGAGTCCGGCTGACTGTATTATTATTTAAATTTTTCAAATAAACATAGATTTTAAATCCATAAACCGTAATTTTTTATTAAAAAAAGTCGTTTACCAGACGATATTTGTCAATTCAAGTCCGATTGACAGTATATCGTTTGTAAGACAATCGTGTTTATTGCACTATGTGTGCCGGTTCAAGTCCGATTAGCCATATATTTAGTAACAACATATATTATTATTTAAATTTAAATAAATTTAATAAAAATATTAACAAAAGTATTAGTATAGTTATATTTATAATAAAAAAATTAACATAAAAATGTATAAAAGCCTTTATAGCTCAACGGTAGAGCAAAATACTGTTAATATTTAGACATATGTTCGATTCATATTAAAGGCTTTAAGTATTATAAGTATTTAATGATAAGTATATATAAAAAAAAATTTTTTATTAAATTAAATAAAACATAAAAGGCGTGTTAGTTTAATGGCAAAACTCTGTGTTTCGGCCACATTAATATAGGTTCAAATCCTATATGCGCTTATTTTAAACATAATTTTTACATTTATTTTTTATTCTTTTATTGTTACGGTGTTATATTATGAACTATCAAATAACATGATGATATTAATAATTTTTTTTTTAATCTTGAAGAAATTAGCTTAATGGTATAGCGACCGTTTTACACACGGTAGGTTAGGTGTTCAAATCACCTATTTCTTATATTATTATATATTCTTTATTATTTTTACTATTATCAAACTCTTTAACTGCTCGTAGAGATAAGTCAATACTTTTTAATAGGTTAACTATAACGATTTTAATGTATTCACTTTTATTAAGTGTATTAGGATTATATTTAGTTTCTTTATATAGAGGTATAGGGTTATTCGGAGCTTTATTTAATGCAACTAGTATTACTCAAGTTTTTCATATTTTTATATTTATAGTTTCTGCAGTTATTTTACAACTAACGGCTTTTTATCCTCGTAGAGTTTGATTAGCGGACTATTCATCTATTTACAAAATTGTTTTTTATAAGTTTTTATTTTATACTACTAAAATAATTAATAAATTAGCTGAACAATTTAAAATTATAGAATATCCACTTATTATATTATTTATAATAAGTGGAGCTTTATTTTTAGTGTCAACTAGTGATTTAGTTTCCATTTTTCTATCTATAGAGTTACAAAGTTATGGTCTATATTTACTTAGTACATTATATAGAAATTCAGAATTAGCTACTTCAGGTGGTCTTACTTATTTTTTATTAGGAGGATTAAGCTCTTGTTTTATTTTATTAGGGACTAGTTTATTATATACAAACTCAGGTTCTAGTAATTTAGATGGTATATACGTTATTACTAGTTTAAGTGAGCTTGTTAATCAAAATAACATTGCTTCTCACTACACACCTTATTATATTAATTTTGCCTTTCTTATTTTGAGTGTTGGTTTCTTATTTAAAGCTAGTGCAGCTCCTTTCCATTTTTGATCTCCGGATGTTTATGACGCTATACCTACCATTGTGACAACTTTTGTAGCAATAGTGGCAAAAATATCTATATTTATTTTTTTATTAGAATTAGTACATTACACAAGTAATTCTCTCTTTTCTTTTGAATATAGTTGGACTTCAAGTTTATTGGTTAGTTCTTTACTTTCTTTAATAATAGGTACAGTCGTTGGTTTATCTCAATTTAGAATAAAACGATTGTTTGCTTATAGTACTATATCTCACGTAGGTTTTATTTTATTGGCATTAAGTATTAATAGTATAGAGTCTATCCAGGCCTTTATTTTTTATTTAATGCAATATTCTATTAGCAATTTAAACGCTTTTATTATACTTGTAAGTATAGGTTTTTCACTTTACTATTTAAATAACTCTACACAAGAGTACAAGGAATTAGACGATAAAAATAATTCACCTGTTCAGTTAATTAGTCAACTTAAAGGTTATTTTTATATAAATCCTTACTTAGCTTTAAGTTTAACCATTACTATCTTTTCTTTTGCAGGTATTCCACCTCTAATAGGATTTTTTGCTAAACAGATGGTTTTAAGTGCAGCTCTTGATAGTGGTTATGTATTTATTTCATTAGTTGCGATATTAACTAGTGTTATAGGTGCTGTATATTATTTAAACATAATAAAACAAATTTTTTTTGATTCACAAGAATATAGTGTTAACACTGATGTTAATAGTATGTCCTTACAAGGTAGTATAACTAAAAAAAATAAAGTTCTACAAAATTTAACTTTTAAAATAAATAGTGTAGTTTTATCTAAATCTTTAACGATTACTATATCTATATTAACCTTATTAACATTATTATTTATATTTATGCCCGATGAATGATTAAGCATGGCTAATATATTAGCTTTAATATTATTTAATACTTAAATGACAAGTACAACTTTTTTTTTCTTTTTTATACCTTTATTAGCCATTATACTGTTGGCAGTTAATTTAATTTTCGCTCCACATAACCCTTCTGAAGAAAAAAATAGTCCTTTTGAATGTGGTTTCCATTCATTTTTAAGCCAAAATAGAACACAATTCAGTATTTCTTTTTTTATATTTGGTTTATTATTTTTATTATTTGATTTAGAAATATTATTAGTATATCCTTATGCAGTTAGTTCATATACTAATGGTATATATGGTTTAATTATAATGTTAATTTTTTTTTTAGCTTTAACACTAGGATTTACTTTTGAATTAGGTAAAAATGCTTTAAAAATTGAAAGTAGACAAAGTAATACTTTAAAAAATAAAGTTACAAACTATAACCTTAGTGGCTTTCTTAGGAGAGCTAATTATAAAATATAGTATTTTAGAGTCAAGTGAGTGAACTTTAAGTAACTCATATATATCAAATGAACTTGCAAATTTAGCTAATATTCAATTAAATAAATTGAATATTTTACATAGTTTAGTTAGTTCATTTAGTTTACCTGATTTATTGGATATTGTTCATAAGTTAAACAATTTCCTTCTTTATACTGTAGCTGTTATTTTTGTTTTTTCTGTTATTTTTTTTACTATTCTTTCTATGAATGAGCCTCCTAGATATTTTTATGATGGAAGATATACAACTGGAACTCCTAGAAAAATTTATGTCGAGAGAGATAATAACCCTCTATGAAAAATTTTAGAGAAAGCTGAAATCCAAATGTCATATATGGGTCATTATAAATCAATTCCTCTATATAGTCCGTTTTGAGTACAGTATATTCATTTACAAGCTAATTTAAGTGAGACTGAAAAACAACTATTATACGATAGAAAAAATGTATTAGGGTATAATGCTCATACCAGTACATATCATCCTTTAGAGTTAGCTGAAAAATTTACAAATAATGAGCTGTTAGTAGCTAAAGAAATATTTATAACAGATATTCTTAGAGTAATAGCGCAAGATAAAGTTAAAAGAATAAGTAATATTGATAATATTATTAATAAATAGTTTATTAAATAAAACATTTTCTATTAATTGGTAATTTATTTAAAGTTATTAATATTCAATAGTTAATATTTATAAAACTATTTAAATAAAAAATTCAGAATGAGTATTTAGTGTAAACGTGTAAACGTATAAACTTAAATATACACAATAAAAGGTTCGAGTCCTTTGCTTTATATCTATAAAGCAAAATAGATTATATTTTAAGTAAACTAGCTTTAGAACCTTATGACTTTATGAACTATTAATAATAATTTAGGTTATTATAGGATATTATTAATTATTTTGCACCACATATAAGGTTACATCCTTATATTTTTTTTTATTGTTTATATTTACTATAAACATTTGAAATATACTAAAAAATTTTTTTTTTATGTAAAGAGATCTTAGTTTAATGGTAAAATACTAGACTTTTAATCTTCGTTATAAGGGTTCGAATCCCTTAGATCTTAAATTATATTTTGTTAAATTAGCTATGTTATAACTAACTTAGCATAAGCTTAATTAACAAATAAATTAAAGATATTGTATATAGTTTTATATTTTAATTATAAATTAAACTCAGTATTTTTAAGGTAATTTTTTATAACTAGAGCTAGTTATTTTTGTACTTTATACCGCCTTTTTTCCTTTAGTTTTTTATATTACTAATCTAATTTACATACATATTTGGACTAGTCTAGTTTTTAGTAAAACCTTGTTTTTTTATATTTTATACTATATAATATAAAAGTGAATAAAACTTTTAACAAAACATACTTAATATTTTTAAGTAGACTAATTTGATGTATAGCTGCTATAATAAATTATAACTACAAAGTATTTTTTATATCTTTATTAATAATTATTATTAAAAGATATAAGTACAAAATTAATACTAGTTTAACTTGGCCATAGTACTTTAAACTAAATATAAATTTAGTGTTAATTTATAGTATATAGTTTAAACTTTTTTACATTAATATGAATAGTTTGTTTTTTTTTTTCGATCATACCACTAGTGGATTTAATGTAGAAGGTTTAGATATAATTTCTCTATTTGCTGTATTAAGTGGTATATCCATTATTATTGTAAAGAACCCTATTGCTTCTGTATTATTTTTAATCGGTCTATTTGTATGTATTGCTGTGTATCTTAGTATGATAGGTTTAAATTTTATAGGTTTATCTTATTTACTTGTTTACGTAGGAGCAGTCTCTATATTATTTCTTTTTATTTTAATGTTGATAAATATAAGAGTTAGTGAATTAATTAGCAATACGAACATTAGTGTTATTTTAGCTGTAATTACTAGTATTTCGTTTAATTACCCTATTAACCATATACTACCCTATAGCATTGTTAATTTTAGTAGTACTTCATGATTAGGAGGAGATACAATATATATTTATTTATCATCTTTTATTAACTCCTTATTTAGTTCATTAATACTGTATGGAAAAGAACTACATAAAACAGAAGTTTACTATGTAACTAGCAATATATGAGATGGTAATTTATCAGAAGTTAGTCATATTACAAGTATAGGTAATATCATGTACACTAGTTTCAGTATGTGATTGATATTAACTTCTATTATTTTATTATTAGCAATGGTAGGTGCGATTGTTATAACTATTAAACCCAAGAATTAAAGCAAGCCCTTAAGATATTATTAAGATATTATTAAGATATTATTAATGTATTATATTATCTTATTTCCAAAGTTGAAGAGCTTATCCTATGTACATAATAAACAAGGGTATTCTTTTTAACAAAGAGCGTAGTTTAATGGTAAAACTTGAAGCTTCAGACTTTACTTTCTCAGTTCAAATCTGAGTGCTCTTGAATTTTTAAAATTACTTTTCTTTAAGCAAATATTATATACATGTATATAATATTGTTTATAGTTAATTAAATTGTAAACAATAATATAAGATAAACAAAGAATAAAGGGAAAATATACTAATTAAATAGCTTATTTTTGTCGCTTATAAGTAATTTTATTTAAAATCATTATTGTAGATTCCTTAGCTTAATTGGTAAAGCGTACTTTTGATAAAGGTATGAGTGTAGGTTCAAATCCTACAGGAATCACATATATACATTGCTTATATTTTAAAGAGAATATAAAAATAAATGCTTTATCTTATAAATTTATATTAATTAACAGCTGTAGATTAAATCTAAACCAAAATTAAAGTTTATCTATATCTTGTTTATACAATTTATTTAAAGTAGTATTCTCTTAAAATATCCTAATATGTCTTTTAATAAAGAGAATTGACTGAGTGGTTGATAGTGATTAATTTGAGCTTAATTTAGTCTAATAAACTACATGGGTTCGAATCCCATATTCTCTGTTACATTTAGAGTAATTTTAGTTATATAACTATGGGTAGATACTTATTTAAAAATTAGCCAAAATTAGCCAAAATTTGGCTAATTTTTAAAGTAAAATATAGCTAATACATACATGTATAACAGGTTAAAATCTAATGGTTGGATGCTTCTTTTGGGTAGAAGACTTTTTTGGTTCGAATCCAAATAACCTGATAAAAACAATAAACTAGTTAATAAATTATTATATTTGAATCATAATAATTTGAGATACATATGTAAGTTAACTTTGTGCTTTTTATGTGTATAATGCGCATTATAGTAATGCGACGGATATCAATTTAATATTTTTACATTAAATATAAGTTTACTAATTTAAGTATTTTATTTTAGTGTAAAAAAGTATATAAAGAAACTATTAGGGATACCTTGCTATATATTAAAGAGAGTTAATTTTAATTTGGCTGTTTTACTTATGGTACATATATTTTTTTCGCGGTAAATAATGATTGTTATTTATCGGCTATATGTGCTATATGTAAAAGATATTATTTAACGGGTAATAAATAATATTAGATTATTTAAACTATTTAATCTGATTATTTCAATCAGAATATTAGTTATAATGCTCACTATAACCAAAAAAAAAAGCGAGAGAAAACTAGCTTTTTTTTCTTTTACATTATTAATTTAATGTGAAATTGGTTTATAGCGATATGTCTCTGTTCATGTACTCTTAGAGAAATTCAATAATAAACGAAGTGAACTGAAATATCTTAGTAACTTTAGGAAAATAAATCAAACGAGATTCTATTATTAATGAGAATTAAAGTAGAATAAGCCTACTCCCACCGTGGAGATTAATAAGTAAAATGGGTAAAACCTGTTTGAATTTAAAGGGGAACCTTCCTCTAAGGCTAAATATAATATATAAGCGACAGCGTATAGTACTGTGAAGGAAAGGTTTGAAATAGTAGTTTTATAAGCAGCTCGAGTATAAGTTTAATTACAAATAAGAGCGTACCTTTGGCATAATGGGTCAGCGAGTTAATGTTAGATGCGAGCAGGAATGCCCAGATAAACCAATTATGAAATAATGATTTAGTATCTAAAATTAGACCCGAAGCCTAGTGATCTTACTACAGTCAGGGTTATAAAAGCCCGAACGGTTTATCGTTGTAAAGATATCCGAAGAACTGTGGTAAGTTAGTGAAAGACAATACTGACTAGGATAGCTGGTTTTCTGCGAAACCTATATAAGTAGGTAATTCAAGTTACATCTTAGCAGGTACAGAACTGTGATCTCAGGCAATTTTTATTTATTTTTTTGTTATTGTTCATTGTTATTTAACAATGAATAGACAAATAATAGTTAATTTTGCATATATCGGGGAACCGTGAAGGTTTTATCGGTGAGTATTCGCACTCGGAAGGGCAAAGATGAATCTTGAATAATCGGACATAGTACGATAAGGTTGTATGTCTAAAGGGAAACAGCCCAGAACAAGAGTTAAGGTTCCAAAATTATTGTTAAGTGAAATTAAGGAAGTTTATATCTTATACGACTAGGAAATAGGCTTAGAAGCGGTCACTTTTTAAAGATCTCGTAACAGAGCACTAGTTAATTATATTATTACTTATCTCATAGAGTTATAGTAATATTATGTTTTTTACTTTGATAATAGCACCGAAAATTTAACGGATCTAAACAATATACCGACACCTTGTCCATCTTTTAAATTAATTTTTTTTTTATTATATCAGATGGGGTAGCAGAACGTTGGGTAACTAAATTATTCTTTTTAAGTATAATTATAACAGATCCCAAGTGAGAATGCTGACATGAGTAACGAAAAAGCATAAGCATTATGCTCGCCTAAAGCTTATGGATTTTATAAAGTAACGGCCTCTAAGTTTATACCAACCTAAAGGATTAAACGATGAGTGAACCTACCTTACTAGTTACAACCTTGTTCTGTAAAGACAATACTTCTTTTTATATTATATTAATACGACATTTTAAACAAGATGGTAAAATATAATAAATTCATTAAATTGATTTAAAAGGAGTACAGTGAAAAGGGTTCTGGAAAAACAGTAGGGGCCTATAGACCTTCCCTTTTTTTATAAACTAAAGAGTTGATGTTAATCACAATAAAAAAGATAGGATTCGTCACTATAATAAACTAAAAAGATGATAAGTGATTCTATGGGCTAAGTACCGTACCTAAAAACTACCACAAGTAAGCTAGTAGAGAATACGAAGGCGTTTGAGTGAACAATCATTAAGGAACTCGGCAAACTAGCTACCGTAACTTCGGGATAAGGAGAGCCATTCCTCCTGTTAAGCGTGTGCAAAGCATGCGACAGGTAAAGAATAGGAAGCATGGAATAGTGTTGTACGACTGTTTAATTAAAACAAAGCACTCTGCAGTAAGATAATAAATCAAAGTATTGAGTGTGATTTCTGCCCGATGTCGGCTGGTTAACTAATTTGCTAAGCTGACTAATATAAGCTTGGCTTTGATGGAAACCCCGATCAATGGCGGCCTTACCTATGAGGGTCCTAAGGTAGCGGAATACCTTGGCCGTTAAATGCGGTCTTGCATGAATGATTTAACGATACAACAGCTGTCTCAATGATTGGCTCAGTG
>Ga0307510_10000633_pt1 | contig 35659 bp, 13 predicted proteins | sample 12_EM_MG_FD_207224 | JGI IMG/M metagenome (GOLD analysis project Ga0307510, IMG submission 207224) | Populus trichocarpa ectomycorrhiza microbial communities from riparian zone in the Pacific Northwest, United States - 12_EM | ecosystem: Host-associated > Plants > Roots > Unclassified | place...
AATTTTAAAAAAATAAAAAAATATTACTTTGATATATTTCCGAGTGAAAAACACTTTGAAAAAAATATTATTTTGATATTATTTTATTCTGTACCACACATGTACTTCCTAATATTTTCTTATATTTGTTTTCCTATACACACCAACTTAAATATTCGAATACATACAATGTTGTGAATTTTGTATTACAAAATTGTCACTAATTTTTTTTTTTTTTTTTACATGGATGTCCAAGTCAGCTTGCGCATACCACGACAAATCTCACAACCCACTAAACATATAAAACACCACAGAAATAACAGATATACACAATAAAGTTCAAACCCAGACCCAGAAAAAGAAAATAAACCCCTTCCACCACTAGATCAAGACCTCAAGTGCATGTAAGTCCACGGAGGTGCTCCTATTATTGTTTTTTAAGGGAAATCAAAATGTACCGGAACAAGCTGACAAACAGATAGTAGGTAGGTAGGTAGATTGCTTTCCAACAACTCTTCAAGTAAAAAGAAATCTTCAATTAGTTATTAACCTTTTATTCTCGAATTATAAGTTTGGAATAATTTTATAAAAAATATAAAATTTTATTTTTAATAAATTTAATATTAAAGATTAAAATTAAAAAAAAATTAATGATGAAAATTGAAATCGTAAAGGAAAACTAAATTCATGAGACTGATATATATCCCAACTAAAAAAAATAAAGATTATTATGTAAAACAATTCCTAAAATAGTTTGATATCCACATATAAAATTAGAAGGAAAAACTAAAAAAATATAAAATACTATTTTAACTAATATTTTATTTGATATATATCAAATAAAGTATTAAATTATTAGAGTACTATTAATTTTATATCCAAACTATTTGTTATATATTTTATTCTAAAATTATTTTAATTTCTTAATTAATAACTTATGTGATAATTACTTAATAAAAGACTTTAATTTGATGTAGTTATTACAAAAACATAGCATGGAAGTTCTTAAAAATAGAAGAAAATTCTTGATTGAAGATTCTTAAACTTTGAAGATAAAATTGATTTTAAAACTGTTTAATGGCAAAATCTAAACTATATACATCACTTGAGCAGCGTTTTCGAGGTTTGTCAAGGCAAACAAACAAAAATATAGTAGTTGCTTATGTAGTTATTAAATTTTATTTGGGTAAAGTTAGGTATCAAATTAATCTGAATTAATCTCAAAAAAATTAAAAATATATATATTTAAAATTTAATATTCAACATGAAAAAATTAAAAAATATTTTGTAAGCTTATATTAAAAAATTTTAAAAAATTAATATGTATATATATATATATATCACATAACAAAAAAATAAAAAATAATTTATGAGAATAAAAATCATATATAAACATGTGTGTGTGTATCACACAACATGGGAATATTCAAAATTTCAAATAAGTTTTGCCCTTAGCTGATTGCTGCTACGCAACAGTGCTCACACTAGCTACAGCAGACTTGCTAGCCTACTGATCATCGATCTATCATGACCACCACCACCACCACCACCAAGCAACCGCCACACGTCCTAGTGTTTCCCTATCCAGCTCAAGGCCACACCCTCCCTCTTCTAGACCTAACACACCAACTCTCTCTTCATAACCTAACAATCACCATCTTGACCACACCCAAAAACCTCCCTACCGTTTCTCCTCTTCTTTCCACTCACCCACAAATCCACACCTTAGTCCTTCCCTTCCCATCTCACCCTTTAATCCCTGCAGGTGTTGAAAATGTCAAAGAGCTTGGTAATTCTGGAAACCTGGCCATTATTGCAGCATCTACCAAGCTCTCTGACCCCATTACCCTGTGGTTCAAGTCTCACACTAATCCTCCGGTTGCTATCATCTCTGATTTCTTTCTTGGCTGGACCCAACATCTGGCCCAACACTTAAACATACGGGGTTTTGCTTTTTATCCATCTGCGGCGTTTTTTTCTGGTATTTTAAATTATTGTTGGGGTAATCTGGAGAGTGTAAAGGGTTTGGACGTTGTTGATTTTGTTGATTTGCCTAGATCACCGTCTTTTAAAGAGGAGCATCTGCCTTCTGTGTTCCGTAAGTACAGGGAATCCGACCCGGATTGTCAGCTTGTCAAGGACAGCTTGGTTGCAAATAAGTTGAGTTATGGATTTATTTTTAATAGTTTCGAGTCTTTGGAGGGTGAGTATTTGGGTTTTTTGAAGAGAGAATTCGGGCATGAGAGGGTTTATGCGGTTGGCCCTATTAATTTGTTGGGTCCGGAAAGCACCGATCGGGGCAACCCGGTAACGGATTCCTCTGGTAATGTGTTCAAGTGGCTAGATGGGTGTCCAGATGAGTCTGTGCTATATGTTTGTTTCGGGAGTCAAAAGCTGTTGAACAAGAAACAAATGGAGGCATTGGCTGATGGGCTCGAAAAGAGTATGGTCCGTTTCATTTGGGTCGTGAAAACAGGCACTGCCCAACAAGTTGAAGACGGATACGGGGTAGTACCCGATGGGTTCGATGAACGGTTGGCGGGTCGGGGTCTGGTTATAAGAGGATGGGCCCCACAGGTTAAGATACTGAGTCACAGAGCGGTTGGTTGGTTCTTGAGTCATTGTGGGTGGAACTCGATGCTAGAAGGGATAGTAGCTGGTGCGATGATACTGGCCTGGCCCATGGAAGCTGACCAGTTCATTGATGCTAGACTGTTGGTGGAGGAATTGGGAGCGGGAGTGGGGGCCTGTGAAGGGACAGCCACAGTGCCTGACTCGGAGGAGTTGGCAAAAGTGATAGGTGAGTCAATGAGTGAAAAAGGTGCGGGTGTGAAGATGAAGGCTAAGGAGCTGAGAAGGAAGGCATTGGAGGCCGTGAAAGAGGGTGGGAGCTCCTTGAATGACTTGAACGGGCTCATCAAGGAATTGTGCAAATTAAAAATCCAATAAAGAGGGGTGGTGGAATTATTGCATTGATTATTCCATGCAAGCTTTCTTCAAGTTCGTAGGCCACGTCTGGGATCCACAAGATTAGCAGTTGGCTTTTGGGGTTGTCAAGGTACGATTGAGAAATAAAAAAACGTTTTATATTAATGAAATTTTTAGATATTCACTCTCGATAAAAAAATTTCGTAAGAGCCATCTAATTGTAGGTTTTTCTCGTTAATCTATAAGATAAAATTAAGACCTCGATAGATGTGGCGGTGTGAAAAATAATTAAGTCGTAGAAAAATACAAGTTTTTTTTTTTGTTTTTAATTTCCTGCAAGGTAGCTGATAGAGTGTCGTTATAGCTAAATCGTCGTGATAACAAAAGGTTTCCCAACCACATAAAAAAATAGCAAGTAGATGGAAGGTCATTGGAAAACAAATGAAAGCGAGAAAACGAACGATATAATAAAATCACAGGAAAGTCGGAGCCCGCCCCCCCGCGGCGATGAAAGGGCAACTTTTCTTAGGCCTTCAATTTGATACGCTTGACTAAATAAAGATGGTGAGTTTGATTGATTTTAGTATTTGACTGAGCTTAAGATATTGGATTATCACTATTTTTTTTTTTTTTCCTTCAATGAATTCTGGTGTTAGTTGTCGCTAGCCTAACCTATCCCTAATTAATGAACACCAAGACGGCAAGACCAACCTCGCCTCCATCCATTCTTGCTTCCTTATTTGTTTGTTTTTCCCCAGAAATCATTATAAATGATGTTTTGGGTTATTTGCCTGATCAACCTCGTCTGAGTGCCTAATGCCCACCGTGACTTGTGCTGGATTTCTGGGTTACTTGCCATCTCAGTTGCTACCAGTGCCATTCACCCAGTAATTTATCATATTTAGCCTCCTCTAGTCCTTGTCTTTTGGTAATCGGCCTCCAATCATCATGATTTTGACTTCATTTAATTTACTTTCTCTAACTGAATAATAACATCTTACTTGCTTTTTTGTAACAAAAAACGAAGAAGTGATATAACCAATGACCTGAAGTCACTGTCGCAATCATATATAGGGCATGTGGCTCCGAGTGTGTTTTCATGGCATTCTCAGAACAAATCAAATTTCAATTAGGCAAGGGAGCAATGACTTTGAGCAGTCACCCATAATTAGGTCACTGACTATTGACTGGAAACATTCAAACACTCTATACTTACTAATAAGCAATAACTTTTCACTTTGATTTATTCAGACATGAGAAGGAGATCCCCAAAGTTGCTTGGCTACCAGATGCACACAGCCTCCATTTACCATACAAAGAAAGACAAAATGACAAATAAATGCTGCACAAATCATGTTATAAAATGCTAGAAAGGCCTAAAATAAGACGCCCTAGACTCCAAAAATATCACGCCGGGAGTCATTAGCAATCTTAGACGCTACTCAACTCAAGCTGACACAAGTTGCATAACATTCATGGGAGTGCATATTGATGACTCGTTAAAACAACGACCTGCAAAGATTGAATTAGTAATCTGAGATGGGTGGGCTGAATCAAAATAGATGTATCTGTCCCGCACCGCGCATGGATCGTGTTTTCCATCCCAGCAAGCATTCTGGGTATCTGTTATTCCTGTGATTGAAGAGCAAAAATGCGTTTGAGGGACAGGAATGATAATCACAGATGAAGATGCAAGACGGGCTTCTCCCAAGCAAAATAAAATGGGTCGCCGTCTATCCAATAACCGGTATGATATGATTTAATCGGTTTTAATTAGACCTTGAAAAACCAGTTGTAGAGGTCTAAATAGACCAACAGATACCTCGTTAATCTGAAAAGAAAATGCAAGAAAATTAACAATTACCATATTTTTCTTTATTTTCCTTCAGTTCGTGTAAGAACTTGAAAGTGTCCGTGTGTACGAAGAAAGAGCCATAGAGTTGAGATTGCAACTTTGATAGCTTCATGAAGAGCTCCTTGTTGTAGGATAGCAGGGCTTGGTTGAATGATTCAGCACAGTCGCCTTCATGTGGAGTTGACTTGGCAATTGCCGGGATGCATCCTACTGGTCCAAGGCCGGTCACCACAAACTTCCTAGCACCTATCAAATAAAGTTTCTGCCAGGATGGAATATGGCATGTTGGTAAATGACATGATCAAACATTAGAGGGGAATTTGATTTCTTTCCATTTTGATTTGCAAATTAAATTACTACATCCATCCAGATTTTAAATGTAAATGAAAATTAAGCAATAGAAAGCTAGATTCCTTGACAAATGCAAAGATTGCAACTTTTTTAGTCTCAACGAGATCACGCTTCAATTGATTAACTCGAGCTAAGCCTCACTCAAAACATAATTTTAAATCGAACTTGGAGGTTGAGTTGGGATCATGGGTTAATTCAAAAAAATAAAAATAACAATATTTTTTTAAAAAAAATCAAGGAGTTTTGTCCAAGTTTTTCTTGGATTGACGGTGGATGAAATTAGATTTTTATCCGTATTACACCATATTAATTCTCATTTTTGCTGAAACTCAAGCCAGCCTAGACATGGTCACACGTTCATGGACCACAGGCTTCCTCGCAAACCTATCAACCTTGTCCCATCTAGGCTGAGCAGTACAAGGATAAAATACCCTAACAGCTATGCTAATTACTGTAGCTAAACTGTTACTAAATTGTTATCAAGAACGGTAGCTTTTTCTTAAGGATTACCACTATGTTGTGAAAAATCTGAAATAACGTGGAAATAAAAGAAGCCAGTGAGCCTTTAATTCAACGAGCTATATGTCCTCCCATCCTAAGATATCTTAAAATTAAACTTCTTTTTTGTAAAAAAAAAAACCCACAAAAAGATTTCCCAAGTTATACAAGATAGAGGTGAGGAAACCAAACCTTGTAAGAGTCGTTGGTGTTAAAATTTACTAATTGAAGACAATGCATTGAAAGAAATGAGTTGAAGAGAAACAAAGAAAACCTTCAAGCGTTTGACAAGTTCCTCTGTTAGGAATTTGGCAAAATAATCTGGTGAGAAAAGCTTGTTCATTTTAGATGCGATGTTACGATAATTCATGATGTAGTCATTGGAACCGATGGAGATAAAGAAGATGGATTTGGCCAAATGCACTTTAATGTTCTGCACATCCAACGTCTTTGCAGTAATTTTGAATAAATCTGTCTGGTTGTCCAAGGTCAAGGGGGATCCCTACACAAAAACCAAAAGAAACAATTATGTCGAAATAAATTGTTCGGACCATCCAATTTACAGGGCTACAATCCAGATAGTTTTCATTGGCATCTCTTATATTCTTCTTTTGATTTTAATAACTATGAAGTGTTTGAATTAGGACCATCTTTATCAGGTTTTATCTACTATCAATGACGAACTACCACCAGATGAAAGGTTGGACTGATATAAGTTCATTCATATCAGTATTAAATCTAAGAATCATCAGATTTGAGTATTTTAAGGTTGAAAAATTCTACTAAAAAATAGTGTTATGTTGAAATGTTGAATATTATTCAGTGGTCTTTTAGAGTGATTTAGTGGTTAGATAGGTGGAGTTTTGATCGTGAATAAATGATAGAATGAACGCTAATCTGAACACCAGATGAGAGGAACCTCAGTTCATGCGTGCACAGTGTAGCCCAGGGTTTAGCAACTTATAATCATGATGCGAATGATGTGGTAATTCTTACCGTAAAAGATCCAGTTTCCGGCAGGATACCAGACGAGGCAGATGCAAAATTCAATCCGGTAGTTGTCGTACGTCTCTCGAGTTCAGAAAGATTCATATAAGGAGGTGCAAAGGGTAAACCAAGAAATCTCGCTGCAAAGAAAAAAGAATTGCTCATATACCAGAAGGAATAGAAAATGATAAATCCATAAGGGTGTTTCATTGCAGCTCATTGGTTGGGAGCTGAGATGAGGATTTGTAAAATCGAAATTTAATTCTCGCAGATATGCAAGAATGCCTCTCCCCAATTCTTATAAGCTACCAATTGGGTCAATAAAATCCTGTTTCAACTAGCAATCATCCTGAGCTGTCTACGAGTTTGACAGACCTTTATCTACCCTACGTCCAAGAAGCATGGGCTCAGGTTCTTCGTCAAAAAGAAGAAAACAAGAAATTAGTCTTTACCAAAATAGTCAGGCACAGTCAAGCCATTAGTGAAACGTCCGGTTGCAGTATGATTGAAGTCAATGCCATAAGGAAGAGAAATTGCTCTGGCTGTTGTTGAAAGATTATTATTGTTTCCTGCATCTACGGTGGAATCTCCGAAGATATACAAGGCTGGAACAAGCTTTGTGTTCTTAGCATTGCCACAGATAGAGAAAAGCTGAAAGAGAAGGAGAAGAGATAGAGAAACAGAGCACAATATCAGAGCTTTTACCATGGACCTCAACGAAAAAACCCGCATTATATATATATATATATATATATATATATATATATATATATATTTTAGTTTAGAATGAAATATATTACCAAACACCTTTGCAGCAACACAAAAATAATGGCACCAAGGGCTGCAAAAAGAGCCAAAATAAGAACCACGAAGATTGCAAGATGAACCCCCTTCATGATTCTCTTTGCAAGCAACCAAAAACAAAATTTGTCATATTGTAATTGTTAAGTTATGCCTTGAATTCAGTTTTTGAAAGAAAAAAAAAAAAACTTGTGCCTTAAATTATCACAGCTCTAAGTGCACTTTTAATTCTATGCGTTAATGTTAATAATATCGTTATTCTCCCACACAACTCTCATTCCCGTAATTTAACTGTCTTTTATTATCATTATAATAGGTAAACTGTATTTAACAGTTATAAATAATATTATGTATGAATAAATACAGAGAATGTTAACTTAATATTGATATTAATTTGAGAGTTACAAAATGGAGCAGTAACTCTACCTCTCAAAGCACCAAATTCTCCACTACAATTAATGTTGTTTTCATATCCAACAGTAATATACCTCAGACTCGAAGAACCATAACTTTGTTTCAAATTATCAAAATGAATATATTCCTAAATTTGTTCAGTGAATTGGCACAAACCATGGGGTCTGTATTCGATCATCTTTTTACTTTTCTCATCATTCTAGCTTTCATCTTCGTGATTGTAGAGAATAGGGTAAGTGTTGTTCATCAATCACGTATATATTATCTCATAAATCTTAACATTTTCCTCGGGAAAGGTCCAATTTAAGTTAATAATGTGCACCTTTATGTTTAATTCACCTTTGATCTCAAAACTTTTTTCCCCTCTCTGCTTGTTTCCGTAAATTTCATTTCTCTGTCATCGTGTTGTTTTTTCTTTTTATTATTATTAATTAGCTATAATAGAATTGTGATAATAATTCTTTTTTAAAATATTTTTTATTTTAAAATATATTAAAATAATTTTTTAAAAAATTTATTTTTAATATCAATATATCACTTATCTTGCTTTGGAAAGAGATTATTAATTATTTTTTAAAATATTTTTAATTAAAGATATATTAAAATAATTTTTTTAATTTTTTTTAATTTTATTTTTAATATTAACCCATCAAAATGAATTAAAAACATTCAAAAAAAACATTTAAAACACAAAAAAATAAAACAAACAGGTGATTACAAGCTTCTTTTTTTTTTTTGTCTCGCTTTCGAAAGAGATTTTCTGATTTCTATTTTTGTCACTGTAGAGATGGAACCTATACAGTACTGTGGGTGTAAACTGGTCAAACAAACACAACACTGCCAGTTATTGATGGCATTAGGAGAAGATGATTGACTCATGCTGCACCTCAAGAAGGGGTTTTTGTGATATTATTACACGTGAACAGACTCCCTTCTTCTAGTTTTTTTTTTTTAATTTAATTTAATTATGAATCCATTCAAATGTAAGATTGAAAAAAATGATTTGTCTTGATACTTTTACCGGAAATATACGAGCAATTTTTTATACCAAAACAAAGAACAATTTGAGTTCGCCATAAGCTGCAACAAGGACCATGGGCTTCTTGAGTCGGACACAATCTTACGAGTTGGGTAGCTTATAAAGAATGGAAAATCTAGTCTTATTCTCCTTTGTATTTTACTTGAAATTGATCCCTTGAGTTTTGTTGCAACCTGAACGTTGGTCTAGCTCACGTACTGCGGCAAAGCTATTTAAATTTTAAAAGCATGGTATTTATCACGTATAGAAGCCGTCAGCCATGAAATGCTTAGGCCGAGACATGCATTTATAAGGTTCAAAACAATCGTGGGAGCTCTGAATTGCATTAAAAAGTGGGTGGGAGATACATACTTCCTTCAACTAGATGAACCATGTCCAGCTAACAGCATTTCTCCCATCCTTTACGATCTTGTTGGCATCACTACTCGAAAACCTGAGATCTCCAGGAAGCTTTCTTGATATCACCGAGTTTAAGGCCTAAACTGGCTCACAGAATTGATGGGGTAAGCTTTGACACAAACAAGCACGCATTATCTTTTTGCGACTTGTACCCCGTTACGAATCTAGATGATGCAGTGACTTTTTCCACTATCTCATTGCAAGACATCGCTAGCAGTGAGCTCTGTTGAGTTCTTGAAGATGAGGAGGCTAGGGAACCTGAGGAGAGAACACAGTTTTAAATCTGAGAATTGTTGGCATAGAGATTAAAAAGCGTTTGTAGACAAAATAAAATAAAATATTGAAGCAGTCGAGACATCAATATATCAATAAATCGCTTCCCTATTTTGCCATGCATATTTCATATGCAAGTGCTTTTATTCGTTCTTCCCCCCTGACTTCGGCAATATATTCTCATTTCTTTTCCTATATCTTTCTAATCCTTGCATAGTTTCATTCTTGCTCAAAACTTAAAGAGTGATTTCTAAACACCATGCATTTCAGGCAAACTCATTTCATGTGAAGATGACAACAAACAGACAAATCTAAAATTTCACACACCACTGTCGAAAGCTTAGAATTAGAAGCTTCAAAAAATTAAATGATACGCACAAGGTTGAATCTTTGCCATCAAGTGCCTGATATATTTTCAGGAGCTGCTTCTCAATGCCAAGCGGTATCTCAGATGAGCTACAACTTATGAGCTACAACTTACAAGTATCCTTTCATGATTCACTGATTAACTCCAATGCTTGCAAGCATGCAACAAAATTTTGTGTCATTCAAACCTAGGATTGGAGGTGGGTGTTAAAAGAAAAGAATTTGTTGTATATTCACTTGCAGGATAAATATAGAAATACATCAGGAAAAGAGAATTCAGAAACATAAAGTCGAATATTTTCTTACCACAGATGTTTCAGATGGAAAGGTCACAGATTTCAGAACCAACTTGTAAGTTCAGTAAAACCCAGAAAGATCATCACCGAGAAATGTTAACCAACTTGTTTATTTTCAATGTGCATATTGTCCTCAGCTTTTGTAATTATCCATGGTTCACAAACAAACAAAATTGATGAATGTCAAAGACAGCCTTCTTCCAGCTGCTCTGAACAGGAAGACAGAAATCAATCAAACGTGCATAGATACATGAAAATGCCGATTCTTACACTTCATTGCATAAAAACATACTCAAAAAAGAAAGAAAAAGCTGAAAATATATCAAAACTAGAAAGAAATATGTCAGCATTTTTGTGATTGCCAGTTACGGCTTCATTCTATTCTGACTAAAGCGATTACTGAGAAAACTTGATTGTTCTAATACCTTCATGCACCTTCAAGTTTCTTTATGAGTTCTCCACAAAATAGTCACTTAAAATTGGCACTGGCACTGTAATGATCTGCTGGATACAATTAACCTAGAAGGTGGACTTAGGGATGCTGTCAATGTTATCCTGTGAATTTACCATTCCACAGCAAGTATCTTTCTTGATAATGTTTGTGACCCCAGCTATTCTGGAATTTACTTGCATGATTAAAACATAAAACGACAGATAATAGCCTATATAAGCTAAAATTTGGCACAGCCCAAGAAACCTCATTTAAAATCTAAAATGGTGCATTTCCTATCTTAAAGCATCTGCAAGATACTCTTAACATTATTGGTTGTCAATCATTCATGACAATGAATTTCATGATCACACCTTTTAAGTTAATTCCATGGTTGAAAGTGACCATAATGGATATGCAGGTATCTGGTTACTCCATACCTTTTATACAAATGTGCTCAAACTTCTAAAAAAACCGACAGCTCTTGCATGGATGCAGCGAACCAGATTGGCAGCACTATTTCATGGATTAATCATGCAGTAACCCGAATTTGATCATCACAGCTAGTAGTTCAAACACCGAGTGGACATGGCCAGCTCTGTGAAAGGCATTAAGCATCATTTCAAATATTTCTTGATCAGGGGAAACACCATCAGATAACATAATACAGAAATAGTACTTGGCTTCATTTATTAGACATCTCTTGCATAATCTATTAATCACGGCACTATAATCTTTGATCGATACTTCAAACCCCTTCTCCACCATTTGATGGAACACCTTCACTGCTCGTTGTGCATCACCCTTGACGCAATGTGCTTTGATCATTGTGGTGTAAGCAACTTTTGTCAAGTTGATATTTCGGTCCTGAAGAGAAACCAGTACACGGTCAGCATCCTCTACATCACCATATCGACAAAGGCCATCAATGAGAACATTATATGTAGCAGGAGTAGGCTCTAGGTTATGAATCAACATGTCATCAAGTAATTCAAATGCTTTTCTCATGTCTTTAGCCTTGCAGAAACACTGAATGATTGTATTGTATGTAATTTGATCTGGAGCTAGGCCTTTAGCACGCATATCCTCTAGTAATTGGACAGATTCTTCTAATTTCCGTTGTTTGCACAGTCCTTTGATTACTACAGTGTAAGTGACAACAGTAGGTTCTATGTCTTTTAAATTCATCTCAAGCAGCAATTCATGCAACTTGTTTATATTACCCTCTTCACAGTATGCATTCATGAGAGTGGTATAAGTTACTGCACTTGGTTCCAATCCATGCAGCTTGATTGATTCCAACAACCTTCTAGCCTCAACAACCTTTCTGTTTTTGCAGAATCCATAAATAAGAGAATTAAAAGTTACTATACTAGGAGTTATTGCTTTGTCTCTCAACCTCTTGTATAATCGGACAGCCTCTTCAACATCACCAAGTTTTACATACCCATCGATCATGATATTATACAGAGTGACATCAGGCCTCAAGTTACTCATTATCAGAGAGTCAAAATACATCCTGGCGTCTGATAACATCCCTTTCTCACAAAGACCCTTTAGAATACCGCTGTGGGCAAAAGAATTTGGAAAGATTCTGTTGAAGCACATTTCTTTATATAGTTGTATGGCCTGTTGGACTTTTCCTTGCTTGCAGAGGCCATGAATAAGGATAGAATATGTAACAAGATCTGGTTGCAAGTTGTTGGCTTCCATTTCATAAAGCAATTGCAATGCTTCATCAACTTGTCCACGTTTACACAAGCTGCTGAGCAACACACTGTATAAAATGACATTCAACTGAAAACCGCTTGAAAGCAGATCCCTTCTCAACCTTAATGCTTCCTCAATATTTCCCATTTGGCAATGCCCGCATATTAGAACTGTATAGGTAACAAGATCTGGCTTTAGCCCTTCATCAGTTAACATCTTCTGAATGATCTCCCGGGCCCCACTCATCAAACCAAGTAGATGGAAACCTTTGGCAACAATTTTGTAAGTTACCATATCAGGCTGTAAACCCTGCTTCTCCATGTCATTTGTGAGCTCCAAAGCTTCTTCCATGGAACCAGCTACAATCAACCCATGAATAAGTATATTGTAACTGTATGTGTCGGGAAGTATTCCATATTTGAGCATCATACAGAAAAAAGATTTTGCAACATCAGCTAAACCTAACTTACAGTACCTTGACATGATGGTATTAAAAGAAACAACAGAAGGTGCAAACTCCTTCCCATCATTCTGCCGCAGGAACAAAACTGCATCTCGAAATCTAGACTGTCCGCATAGCCCATCTACAATTATGGAACTAGTGCGAGCACTCTGTGGAGTGCCACTGTCTTTGATATCATTGTAGACATCCCACATAATATCAGTGTGCCTCAAGTTGTACAACAAACTGTTGTACGTCTGTATCGATGGTCGCAAATTCTGTTCTTTCATCTTCACGAGAACAAAAAGAGCATCATGAACCATCTCAAATCTCGAATAAATAAAAGCCAACATATCCCATACCACATTGCTCGAATCCCAACCCTTGAAGCTACTGAAAAGCAGCTTACAAAGCAAAGGAGCTGACCCAGTGCCTATCAGAAATCACACGAAATCTATAAACAACAAAATTAGCATTTTTCAAAACTTCAACAAACAAGAAACTAAACCCGAATTGTTAAAATCTAGAAATTGCCAAATAGACATCAATTGTCCTAAACAAACTCATTAGTCTCATTAAAAAAGAAACTTTTCAAATCATAGAAGCCAGAAAGATTGTTTTCTGACATTAATTTCGATAAGTAAGAAAGTCACCTTCCTCTTGAAGCATTTGATCCAAAACCAAACGCAAGTCCTTAAACCTTCTCTTTCGCGCCAAAACATGAGAAACCAAAAACCTAGAAACTCTCGAATGTTGGAATCCAAACTCATTCCTTGACAAATGATAGAAATCCGCCACAAAATCCGCATTCTGGACGCTCAAATTCTCAATCACATCATCCATTTGAGCCTGATTTAACATTAAAACCAAGTCTTTGAAGTAATGACCACTGACAAATTGTCTAAAACCCAGGTCCCTAAAGCCAGAGAGAATCGCGTGAACTGGGTCCGTTGAGATTTGAACAAGAGGGGTGGTGGTGTTGATGGTGGTGGTATCGAGATTGGCAGCGGAGGAGATAGAGAGTTTAGAGAAGATGAGGGAGGAGAGAGAGGTAAGAATTGGGGATTTAACGGGAAAATAGAGTGACCTGGTCCATTTGTTGAGCATGGAAAAGAAAAGTGGTTTTAGATTTTTGAGGAGATGCCGTTTTGTTTGGTTCTTGGGAAATTTTAATAGATAATTTTTAGGGTTTTAGAGAGGAGAAAACCGTTAGCTTCCTGGCAGTTTTGAGGTTTTGACTTTTGAGAGAGAGAGGGAGACACGGGTTTTAAGAAAGAGGAGGGAGATTAAATACAAAAAAAAAAAGGGTTTAGGATTGAGTTTGAGATTGCCTGCACAGTTGCAAGATGTGCGGCTATTTTATGTTTATTTTTATTTTTAACATTAAGGCATTAATTTTTGGGTAGCGAGAGTAATTACTTCTCCTCCATTTATCGACCAAAATAAACATTTCGAGACTCGAGAACATATACACCCATAATTCTCAACGAAAATTTGAATTATATATATACGCGAACATTATGGTGTTTTCAGATATCCCTCAAGTGAACATCTTGACTTGATATGTAGGTAATTAGGGTTTTTCAAGCTTTGTTAAAAAATTCTCGAGATTTAGAATTATAATTTTTAATTATATATAAAAAAATTATTATATTAAAAGTCAATGATTCATTGAAATTTTCTGAAAACAAGGGAAAATAGTTAAAGTCTATAAATAAATAAATAAATAAATAAAATATTTTTTAATTTTAATTTAAGGACTTTCTTTACTAAGAAGTGTTGGTCTAGCGGTTAAAGTACTATTATATTCCTGTAAGGATGAGAACATAGGTTTGATTTTCAGGAAGCGTACTTGTTAGGAGGGACATCCACGAACTTCAAACATGACTAGTCTCACTCTTTAAAAAGATGTGAGGATACCCGAGTAAAAACTAAAAAAACAAAATTAAAGACTTTCTTAACCTCGTATGATTCTAGTAAGTTGATCTCATAAAAAATATGATATGTCAAATCTTATTCTTGTATTTCATATTAATCAAATGATTAAATATAAAATTATTATTATTGTTGTGATTTTTTCTTTTATCAATAATTATAATTATTGAACTTTGTCAATGTCTAACTATTTCATAAACAGGAGCACTAGTGGTTTCACATTAACATTCAATTTGATGCATTAATTAGAAGGAAAAAAATCCCTATCAAAATGATTTCATTTAATTGGTTAACTTGTTCCAAATTATAATAAAATAAGATTCTCATGATTTTTTTTATTTATGTCATGAATATTCTGTTTTTGAAATATAAAATAATCATGAATTAAGTTTATGTAAAAAAAAAAATGTTAAAAAATATACCATCCAACCACAAAATGCTAAAAAGGGTGAAAACTTAATTCATTGTGTATGTGGGGCGGGGTCTTTTCAAATAAAATGGTGGCTATTTTAAGCTTGTTTTTGTTTTAATTTTATTTTCTAATATTTTTTATTTATAAAATTTATTTATTATTCTGAAAATTACATGGCTTACTTTGAATTTTCTTTTCTCCGTTAAGTTTAGTTTATTTAAAAAAATATATTTTTTAATTAAATTAAATTTATTAATTTTATATTTCGATATTTAAGTGGTTAGGTGATGAAAAACTAACCCGGATTTATAAGACTCACTTAAATTTGCTTAATTTTTTTTTTAAAATTTTTTTTGTTTCATCGACCAATATTTTGTTATTTTTTTTATTCGTTTTTTATAGAATTTTTTTTATTGCTTTGAAAGTAATAAAGATTTACTTAGATTTTTTTAAATTTTTTATTGAATTTAGCTATTTTAAAAGAAGTTTTATTCTATAATTAAATCAAATTAATTGCACGAGTTCAAGCTAAATGCTTGTTTTATAATGCTTTATTTAGGTGATGAAAAACTAACCCGGATTTATAAGACTCACTTAAATTTGCTTAATTTTTTTTTAAAATTTTTTTTTTGTTTCATCGACCAATATTTTGTTAGTTTTTTATTTGTTTTTTATAGAATTTTTTTTATTGCTTTGAAAGTAATAAAGATTTACTTAGATTTTTTAAATTTTTTTATTGAATTTAGCTATCTTAAAAGAAGTTTTATTCTATAATTAAATCAAATTAATTGCACGAGTTCAAGCTAAATGCTTGTTTTATAATGCTTTGTTTTATTTATTTTTTAGGTTACCATAAGATTTTTTTTAGTTATTAAATTCTTAGATTTTTTTATTTTTTTAAATATTGATATTATATAAATATTTTTTTATCTATTAAAAAATATTTAGTGAAGCCAAGGACATGCCATCAATCTAGTATCTAAGTTCATAAACACATGTACGAGTAGTCGCCCATCAACATTCAATTTGATGCATTAATTATATATAAAAAATTATATCATTTAATTAGTTAACTTGTTCCATATTATAATAAATAAAATTTTCATGATTTGTTTTATCTATGTCATGAAAAGTCTATTTTTGACATAAAATATTCATGAATTAAGTTTATGCAACAAAATATTATTAGAAAATACTACCATCCAGCCATAGAATGCCGAAAAGGGAGAAAACTTAATTCCTTGTATAGGTGGGGTGGGGTCTTTTTAAATAAAATGGTACTGTGGAATTTGATAAAAATAAATAAATAAATATAAGTGTTTGATTAGTGGATATGGATCCCGTATTAATTCCGCCAAACCCTGTATATTAAAGAAAGATAATCATAAATTACCGTTAATGTGCTTTATTCCATCTTAAGTAATGCTAAAAATCAAGAGAGAAAAAAGACGGAAGAAGAAAGAACGCACATGGATCGTTACGCTGATGAGATCATCCTCAGATCCTAAAACCCTAAATAAAATCATATATAACCAATGGCTCATAATAAGTTCTTAAAACTTATTTCTTGTTATCTTGTGTCCACGATAAACACTTGTGTTCTAGAATTCAAACCTAAGCACAGAGCCCAAACACGTTTCTGTTTTGCAGTTCAGGAGGAAGGCAAGCAACGCAGTTTGTTTTGTCTGATGTTATAAGTTCGTCAGCAAAACACCAGTGAGGTAATGAGCTGTGTGAGAACTGAAACAGAAAAACTCTTCCAAATGGAGCTGCTCTGCAACAGCAATCTACGAAATGACTTGCTGTCTGCACAGATTTGGATACAAGGAGAGAAGCAACAATCACTTAGCAATCTGTTCATGTGTCCTTTCCCATACCTCATGGTAGTAAACAACACCCGCTCGCAATTGTATTGATGGCATGCGATGGGATTTCTCTGTCTATGTAGGCAACAGGTATGCCTCGGACTTTCAAGGCACAAGAGTACAAGTTAAGAATAATTTCTGGACCCATTACACTTCCATTGAGACCAACACCGCAACTAAAAGCAAATCCCAATGTTAAACATGTTGAACTTCTAACATTAACCCAGTAAATGAAAGTGCTTTTCTTCTAATTTCACACAAAAGAATGATACTGGAAGGAAACATGAACGATATCTGGGGTTTGCAAGTGCGCACACGGATTTGTTTAAAGATTGATGTAAGCATTCTTGAAAAATAATATAAAAAAAATGGCTTAATATGGAGTTTGGTATTGCCTGTGAGAGTCGGAATCTAAATAGTGATGAGATTATTTTAATTAGTAGAAAAAAATTGAATTTCTTTGCTGAACAAAATATACCAAACACAAACATGGATTGATTGGCTAGCTAAACCACCAGAAACTATAAAGAAACAGTCTATCCTTCTTGCTAAACTATGCCTTGAGTGTTGATCCAAGACTCTGATGCATGCCAATTCTTATTCTCTATTTCTTTAATCACATCTAGAAATTCACAAGTAATTTCTTCAGAGATAAATAAAATAATATCATCCCATAGCCATATTGATTTTACTTAAAATCCAAGAAGCATAGAGTGATCAATCCACAATGAAATTCACATTTCACCTACTTGTGTGCCTCACCTATAAAGCTCCCCTCCCCCCACTTTTTATAACTCCGAACCTTTTATAGATACCTCGATCCAACTTTTTCTATCTACCCCAATTTAAGACAGCAACTGTCTCATCTTCTCCAGACTCCAGGCATGTATAAGGCAAATGTAAGAAAACAAATTCTGGAGAAGAACAACATTTTAATCAAAGAAAAAGAGAAGCCAATAAGTAATACTCAAGGGCTCTTCTCTAAACACCTCAAGAGAGTTTATCCAATTGGGCTACATCGAAGCACTTCCTCCCTATCCTTATCATCAGTGTCATTATCTTTGTCACAGAACTCAAATGATTCTTCTCTCACAGATTCTTCAGCTGTTCCATTGGAACAGAAGATATCCTTGGCACTTCGTCTAATTTCTCCACTGGAAAGAAGAGAAGTCCCGGTGGCTAGAAACTTCCAGCCACAGCAGCAGCAGCAGCAGCAGAATCAGGATTCTAACGATGGGGAGGTGAAGAGGTGCAACTGGATTACAAAGAACAGTGGTATAATTTATTAAAGTTCATGAAATTACCATCTTATTTTCTCATACATGTATACAGCATCTAAGGATAGGCTAATTTCACTGTGATACAGAACTATTCTTTTTCCCAAGATTAATAATAAAAAATATGTGTGTGTATTCTGCAATTGTTTCTAGTTCATCACATGATGCTTCATTGATAAAAAAAAATAAAAACTGACATTGCTGCAGTAGTGGTTAGGATGTGAAATAATTAAATAAAATAAGGTCAAACTTAATAAAGAAGCTCATGAAGCTTCTATCACTGTGGCAGTAGAAAGTAACAACATGAGTTAATAAGAATCATAAGGTTCTAAAACATTTTGCTGTTTTTATCCTCATGTACAATTCAAAACATTTCTCTACCAAACTGTCCAGCATCTTAGATTGTATATATGCATGTATCCATAATATATAATGTATTTCAATGATTGCTATCCACAAAGGGTTCCAAAATGTGTACCCACTATATATTCTTATATCAACTTTTGGGTGTATAGTACTAAAAATAGATAAGAGAGAACAAGTTTTGCTGATGCTATATATTTAGACATTTGATTCTAAGGTTTGGTACAGATAAAGTTTATGTGGCATTTCATGATGAATGCTGGGGAGTTCCAGTATACGACGATAAGTAAGTGAGTTTAATCTAGTACTATACCTGCATAATCATTGAGTATTATGCCAATTTAATTAGTTCAAGTTGTGATTAACTTAATGGACAGTCAATTGTTCGAGCTGCTTGCGTTGTCTGGTATGCTGATGGACTATAATTGGACAGAGATTTTGAAAAGAAAGGAACTATTCAGGTAGGGTCTTTGGACCACTCCTCATCAATTTGTCAAAAAACAAGAATTTCTATGAACCACTCTAATTAACTATTGTTTGTTATTTGGTTTCTTACACATCTTCTCTGATTTCATTTGTTTTGATAATGTACCTAAGAGCTTATTGTTTTGTTAAAATATAGAGAAGCTTTCGAGGGATTCGATCCGAATATTGTAGCGAAGATGGGAGAGAAAGAAATCATGGAGATAGCCTCAAACAAGGCAATCATGTTGGCTGAGAGCAGAGTGAGGTGCATAGTGGACAATTCCAAATGCATACTGAAGGCAAGTCTCGAAAATTAACGTCCATCCAATACTAATGGTTTCACTGGCATCCCATTGAGCTGCTTGCTTAAGATTCTGGTTTTCTGATTTAAAACGCAGATTGCAAGGGAATTTGGATCTTTTAGTAATTACATGTGGGGTAATGTGAATTTCAAACCCACAATCAACAGATACAAATATCCAAGAAATGTTCCTTTAAGGTCTCCAAAAGCAGAAGCCATTAGCAAGGATCTACTCAAGCGTGGATTTAGATTCGCCGGGCCAGTGATTGTGTACTCATTCATGCAAGCAGCAGGGTTGACAATCGATCATCTTGTCGATTGTTTTAGGTATAGTGAATGTGTAAGCCTTGCAGAAAGACCATGGAGGCATATCTAATATATTGTCAGGAGTCAGAAGGTGTAAATAGAAGATTAATGCCCTTCTTTATTAAGCATAACTCTTCACACTAAGTTATGCATGAAATTAAATTATAGCCACAAAATAGGATTGCATAGCCCCCCACCACCACCACCCCTTTTTTCCTTGAACATTGACAAGTGATTTGCTCTGTTATTTGCCTTCATTTCTGTGACTGTCATGGATGAATAAGACTAAATGCTTGTGATTTTTTTCTAGTGTATTTCTACTGTTCCATATTATGTTGGAAGGAGACGGCTGTGGTCGGGGGCTTGTGGCAGATACTGATCAGGTCACCAGGGCAAGCACGAAAACGTATCAGATTGAAACAACAACGATGGCCAATACTGATTGGAAATGGTGGAAGGATCCTTCACTGATTGGTGTTTGAGGGTTAGGTAGCTCTATTATTAAAATCATGGAAAAATCATCTAGCAACCAAATAATAGTCTGCGTTAGTGAGAATCTTCATTAAACAAGTAGAGATGAAGCTTTAGTTTTATCCTGATCAGTTATTTATATCAATTTTATCCTCCAAATCTCAGAAACTCTTACAAGTCTTTCCAACCAGATTCTTCTTCTTTTCATACATTTTTTTAGGAAACTTAACATTTTATGTTAAAGAATTATAATGGAAGACCCCTACTGTCAAATCAAGATTATCACGAAAATAAATTGATATAAAAATTTATTTGAAAGCAAAATTGACGCCAGCCATCGAGGTATTCTTAGGCTTTTCCCATGATCTATCGAGTTTCTTTCACTTATACAGACCATTTCTTTCTTCTTGAGCTAGAAGCAGGCGAAGCTGGGGATAAAATCTCTTTCATCCTTGGTACAACCCTTGAAGTTATATGGTAATCGGGCACTAGAATTATCCTAAACGCTCGCTTGGTCTTTCTATGGTTTCGAACGTTTAGCGACCCACAGGATCCTAGTTGAAAACACAGGATCTTGAATTTTTTAGCAAGGCCATAGTTTTGTATCTTAAAAGGCCGGAACCCGCCCATAACTTTGAGGTCCAGTAAAGCCCATTATTTAGAGGAGAATGGCTTGAATGAAAAGGCTAGGGAGGGTCCATAATCTATACAGAGCAAGGATCTCTTAGGGAGCCCAAAACGATACAAAGGCGAGCAGCAATTGGACTTCTTGAGCTTGATGCCCTCACTAATTAATGGGGTCCTGGAAAAAGGCTCTGTAAACGTAGTGGACATCCTTTTCCTCGAGAATTCTCACATAGTAGCTATTTTTTTTTTTGACCATTCATACATTAAAAAAAAAAATTCATTCACATAGACCTCTATATATGGTCTCCTTGTGAATCCTAAACTGAGATATCTTATTTGTTTTTCTGTTTTAAAATATTTTAAAAACAAATTAATTTTTTTTATTTTTTTTAGCTTTAAATTAATTTTTTTGATGTTTTTAGATCATTTTAATGCGCTGATATCAAAAATAATTTTTTTTAAAAAAAATATTTTAATGCATTTCTGAATGAAAAACATTTTAAAAAATAATCACAACTACTCCCAAACAAAAAAAAAAATCATATTTTTTCTGAGATTGCTATATTAATTATCCTCAGGAGTTTGACAGTAACATTTGAATCCTTACAAAATTATTAAACCATCCTCTTAGCAGATATGTTGTTCAGAGATATAATATTTTTACTGTGAGCTCTTTTAACTTTATATATAATATTCAAGAATTGATTAAGCCTAGAGGACAAATAATTTTATTTAAATAAATAAGAGCCTTATCGATTAAAAACTATTGTAACAAGAAAAAAAACAATTATAAAATATATGCACGATAATTGGTTTTTCTAATAACCATGAAGAGAGTGGGGACTAATAAAGCTTGATAGGATAGAAATTACACCACTGCTACAGAACTTCTAGACTAGTAACTAAGTAAAACACAGGATAAAAAGGACTGATCATCCCCATGTTTGCTTTCTTAACACAAATTCCATTCCTAGTTGATTAAGACGTTGGGTTAAAATACCATATCCTCTTTAATTCTTATCTCTTTTCTTGGAATAATATACCTGAGAGATCATGCACGGAAGAATATGTGTGCATATGGCCCTTTCAGCCTATCTTTTTTAGCCATTTGACATTCTGCGTTGAGTTCTTCTCCTTAATCTTGATTAATGGAATTCTTTAATCTAACTTTCTCAGATTCCCATTATGATCTTCTTTAATTACCATAAATATATACATTAATAGACTTCCTTTCAAAAAATTTGCCCTCGTCTTCTTTCATGCTCTTACATGCATACAGCCACCTGGTTATCAGTCATGGATTTGCACAGGAGGACGTTTAACATCAAGATTCAAGACCTGCTGGACAGGGAGGAACATGAAAAACCCTGATTTGTTTATCACGTTTCTTGACTTCAGAAACTGAGAATTTATTTGGAGTGTGGTCAGCTTTGTTGCGCATCTAAACTGTATAACAAATCTCAGGAAGTGATCACAAGGTTTAAATAAGTTAAAACCATATGTAGACAGTCTCAGAAATCAAAGGTGCTGCGACTCATCATGAGCTAGGCTGCACTAATGAAAGAAATGATCTTCACACCACCATGATTTGATGTCTATTATTGTCATTATAGATCTTCAGAATCCATACTCTTTCTTTAACACTCATTTTGATGCTGAGAGGTTCACATGCACGGATTCCCGATATTTATTGTGCTTTTGATTCTTTATTCTTCTTCTTTTTTTCAATAGAATTTGCTGCCTTTTCTCAATCAAGTTAATGTTCAAGATGTGGCCAAGTTTCTTGAGGTCAAGTTTTTCTTTTCTTTCCCTCATCATCTATCCGCATGTGCTTTAGCTTTCCTCTCATTTACTTGATCATCACATGAGGGTAGGTCAGGTCTCAACACATTACACCAAACACGGGTACTTTATTATCATTATGCTCAAGGACATATATAGGCAAGGCTATTCATTTCAAGCAGAGACTTAGCAGTAAAATAACTGGAGATTTTTCTGATCACATGGTCAGATGTCTTTATATGACCTAAATAATCAGATATTTGTTAAACATAACTATGATTTTGCTTCACAACGTCACAAAGGGAACAACTAGACAGACGAGTCCATATAGGGCCACTTTTAAGCATCTGCCTTCGCTATCCTCTACATTGATTCATCATTTTAGCTTCAACTTTAATCTATCAATAAAAACAGTACCAGGCTGGACCCCTGCTCCAGGAACAAGTGGAGATTTAAAAACAAAACAAAGAGATTAGGCTGCCACGATGGTCACTGTCCATATATAACCCATTATTATGTACTGTTAGTTTCCTAATCCCCTTCTGTTAATTGTAGTCAAATTAATTAAGCAAACTAAAAGAAGAACAAAGGTTCGGAAGCCTTGTCTGGTTATAATGATAATGGTACAAGACATCACTTAATAAACACTCAAGAATAAATAAAATATATTTTTGGATTGTTTATATTGAACAAAAAAAAACTTTTAAAAAAAGAAAATTATTCAAAATCCAACTTATCATATATACATAAAAAATATTTTTTAAAAAATATCATTTATAATTTTTCAAATAACTTGAGCCAGTGACCTTCACCAAACTTTAATGCCTAGATAACCTTGATTTGGTACACATGACTATGACTGGTAAAATGACTAGCAAGGCCCACCATATCGATTGCTATACTTACTGATTCCATTAAAGTAGGTTCAAATTCAAGTTAGGTCTTTAGAGGTGTTGAATTCATCTCAAGACTTGGAAAAAGTGAAGCATTGGAGCCATTATTCAGTGAAGACTAAAGGTCATGTGCAAGTTAGGTCTTAAAACTAGTGACCTGATAATTAAAAATCCTTGATGGAAATAATGGATCCAGTCCATAGGTTACAATGGCTGCTAATATATTTGCTTGCTTTCTTTGTGAGCATGGACAATTTCTTTTGCAATTCCTCTTCTTCCTGAACTGTTGATTTCGAACAACCATAACACATAACAAGGACTTGTGTCTTTTTCTAAATGAAATTTAAAAGTAATAAAGGCAATAATAATATCCCACAAATTCAGACGGCTTGAAAATATTGTACATAAAAAAAAAACTGTTGATTTCGAACAACCATGACACATAACAAGGACTTGTGTCTTTTTCTAAATGAAATTTAAAAGTAATAAAGGCAATAATAATATCCCACAAATTCAGACGGCGATAATAATCTATGAATGATAGCGCCAGGTGTTGTTGTAACATAGAAAAATATATAGGATGAGCTCGGACAGTCGATCACTCGTGTCTGATTGAATTCAATCCGGCCATTGCGTGTTAGCTCTATCACAATGGACATTTGAAATTCAATCGCAATCGCAATCAAAGGGCAACTACTGTTCGTAACATTTTCCAGCATATAAATACCGGCACTGACTCCTGCTGTATTGGCAGAAGGCCAAAGAAGTCGCTTGTTCAGCCACTAACATGGGGCTGGAAAATGGGCGCACGCATCTTTCGCCTCTTCATCTTCAACAAGTTGGCGGAACAAATTTTGGTGTTCCTATACGAAACAACATGACTACATACTTACTTGACAACTCAAAGTCACAAGCTCGTGCCTTCTTCATGTGAATAGTTTGTAATCTGTTTGCACACATTCAAAATTTCTTCCTCGGCACGAGCTTCATACAGATTAGCCACCGGGAACCTCCTGGTTTGACAACTAGTCCTTGTAGAAACAAAAGAGCTCGAAGCGAGATGCATACAATTGAAATTGCAATCCTCGGCTAAATTATGGGTAAAGTTTGCAGCAAGTCTTTAACTTGCATTTATCACTAGGGATTTACAAGAACATCAGAAGACAGTCTGAAAGTCGAGACTATGAAAACCATGCCATTGCAACAAAGATCCAAGCTGGCTAAATGAATGATTAAAGAAAACGGATAAATAATTGATTGATAGCAAGATCGAGAAAGCCAAGATGTCACTATTTACACACTTTCTTTCTTTAGGATATTCACTCTACAAATTATTTATCAAACAAGTTCATATGGATGGAGTTGAGGTAAAACAAAAAAAAAATGGAAAGGAAAAAAAAAAAAAAAAAAAAAGTAGAAGAAATACAACCAAATTCCTACTCAGCGAGTCCTCACTTTGCTGATGCCAAGAATATTTACAGCAGTTCCTCCTACAGTAGATCCAAGCTACAACACCTTCCAGGGAGAAAACCCATTGACTGAACCTACACTAAAAACCGCCGTTCACTCCCACAAACCTATAAAGTCTTATTCATCTTCATACCGGTATCTCATATCTCAAAACTGGCATGAAGTACCAAGCCTCTGTCTCTGCCTCTGACCGAGGGTGACAGATTTGCGTTTGGCAAATGCTGGGTACAGCAGTTCCTGAAATTTCTCCAAAAACAAGGTCCACTCTTCCTCAGTCATATCTGCCAGCTCCACAAAACTTATACTTGCAGGAAGCTGCTCGTTAGCACTCCTGTGCCCAGATGATCTATTACTAAGACAGCCATTTTCTGGTTTTGTTCCTGATAACTTCTGGTTCTTGTCACCTAACGTGGTACTCTTCAATGACATGGAAAGCTTTGAAATGGTTGGGAGTTTTTCAAGAGTACGCAGGGCAGCAAAACCCTCTTGCTCTTCCTCCCCTTCACTTTCCTCGTCCTCCTCAATGCTTTCCTCCAATTTTGAGAGTGGGAAACGACCACTCCCAGATCCAATTCCAAATTGGAATGGTGACCTGATCATGTAGTCATCTGCTGTTAGCTTAGCAGTGAAGTCATATTGTGTTTCATCGCAGTCTAAATCAAATTGGAATTCCTGATCATCTCCCAAATCACCCCTGGGAGAGAAAGCCTCCCTCTCGGCTATCAACCTCCTTGCCTCAATGCACACAAGCTCAAGCTCACTGGGTTCCTCCTCACCAGGTCGGAACTCCCTGCTCATCATCTCACCAATTTCAGCAAGACAGAGACCATGGATGGCAGCCTCCTTGAGAAAAATTGTGCAGAGAACTAGAACCCGGAGGCAAGCCTCTCTGATCATCGGAAGCTGCATTCGCAGCATATCACAATCGTTGCCAGGGTTAAGTTTTTTTATATAGTCAAGCTCATCATCTGAGAACGGAATTGAAGCCTGAGGCCAATGAATCCACTCAAAGTATGGATCCTCCAATGTTTCTGGTAAGCAAAGCCCATGATCAATTGGAATCAGCTCCACTTGCCCAAATCTCCCGACACCATCAAGCTTCCTGACTAGAAGGTTCCCAGCATGTCTGTCAGTGTTAAAAATTCTAATGTCTAATATCCCAATACGATGCACAGAAGATACTGGGAAGCTTGATGTCCCGTGATCACTGGCATCAAAATCATGTGGAATGAACTGCTGGAAAGACGCAATCTTGCTGACCTGCTTCTTCTTGTGTGGCTTATTGCCATTTACCCCGTCATTGACATTGAAGATTGAGTGAGTGATCTTCACAAGTGCAGTAGGGGGCACATTAGCAAAGTGATCATAGTCAAGAAGGTATGCTGCCACTTCCCTGAACCCTGTCTCCCCAACACGCACAGACCGTTTCAAACCCGGTTGCCCAAGAGCTTTGCCAACAAAACCTTTTGGATTGTTTGGTGCAAAAGGTTCTTCATCTGTTGGCTTCACAATGGCAACACTCTGACCTCTGCTATTCCTAAAATAGTATGCACCACCGAGCCCACTATGAACAGGAAGCGGGTCAACACCATTTTTAATTGCCTTGATACTTTCCTTGACCACCTGTTTCATTTTAGCAAAGCTATTTGACTGTCCCAATATCTCAATAGGACGACTCTGGTCTCTCTGTTGGATGTCTCTTCCAGTCGGTGAAAGACAGGGAGTAGATGAGCTTCTATGAAGATAGTTCCGTGTTAAAAGAAGAGGTGAATCATTACGAACAGCACTGAGGTCGTTATTCAGCACCATATCCCCAAAAGTCAAGGAACTCTCCTCAGTTGACACATTAAGGGCAATCTGCAACCTTCTTTTCACTGTATGAGCATTGTCACTGCGATCCAACTCCATTCCCAAGACACAACCAGTATCGGTTTGCACAAAAACTCGTCTCCTCCCAGCAGGTTGTTTCCCTTCCATTCTTTTACTTCCATGGTATTCCCCACCGAGTGGGCTCTTAAAGACTGCCACTGCCATCTGTGTTTGAACTGGGCTGTCCAGTTTACGAGACATGAAATGGAATGAAATCCCTGCTATCTATGTGGAAGGTGAGAGTGGCGGCAATGAAGGAAGAGAGCTTCTTCCCTCCCAAAAAAGCCCCAAACTCCAAAGCCAATCGCAATAGATTTAGTAGGAAAAAAAAATCTAGTTCACAGTCAATCATCAATTTATAAACTGCAAATCAAAACTCCATCCATCAGCAGCTCAAAAATCTGAAATCACCACCCACAAAGAAAAAAACAGTGACCAGGAAAAATACGTCCCCCTCGGTGCTACATTAAGCAAGCCATTCCTATTAAACCTCAAGAATCTGAAAAAAAAACAGAAACAAAAGGGCATCAATAATATAAACACTTTAAAACTATTAGATCGCAGACTAAATAGCTGAAAGTCACTTAATTTCATTAAAATTAATAGATCTGATTCCTATGTGTGGATTCATACACACCCATTTCACCCAACCAATGGGGTTCCATCCATTTTCTTCAACATGCATAGAATCTTGAATGTACCTAGCTTCCATTATCAACATTCTTATGAATTAATCCATTATTAACAACTGGTTTCAAGAGAAAAAAATCGAGAAAAAACTCATCTGAATGCAAGAAAATACTGCATAACGAAATATTTGTTTAGTTGATAATATAACATTAATTACCTAAGTAAAACAACTACATTAAACATGAAAAAAACTGAAAACAAAAGATTCTATAGTCTATTTTTTTCGGAAAAAAATAAGGAAAAAGAGTACCTTAAAACAAAAGATAATACAAGAATGTTCCCTCAATCGAATCTATTTATATTTTCTCATTACAATTGCAAAAGAAATAAAACTAACCTGGAAAGAAAAGAAAAGAAAAACCGATGATGAAACAATACGTTAAATCCCAATCAAGAACTGAAGTGACACTAAACAACTAACCAGATTGCAGGATCTGAAGAACCCAACACCCTGCGAGAAGAATCTTTGAAACAAAATCAGGACCGTCGTTTAATTCCCAATAGCTAGCTAGCTTCCAAGGGTGATGGATGGGTCACAAAAAAACGAGTCAGTCAAGAGAATTACAGAGGTTTAACAAAGAACAAAGAATCGCCAGAGTTGACTCAGTTTCAATTTCTCTACTGCTTGTACTCCTTTAAAGGCCAACTCAAAAAACCCAAACCCTGCTTTTTATTATTAAATGAAGAAATCTCTCTCTCCTTTCCTTTCTCCCTCTCCCCCTGTGGTGTGCGCTTCCAAGACCGTTCTTTAACTATGTACGTACGTGGGTTGAGAACTAACCCTGGTTAAATATTTACCGCCTCTCTCTGAAGCTCTTTCTTTTGTTTCTTTGTGGGATAAAAAATTAAAAATGGAAGAGTCTAGAAAGGAAGATCTGAGCCGCTGGATTAGGATGGCGATGGAGGACAAGAGAGGGTGGTGTGACATGGAGATAAAAGAATGGGATGATGACGTCGATAAGATCACCGTTTTAACAGGTTTTTTTTAATTTACGTTTTTTTGGAGGAAGTTATTTTGATGCCACTTGTCGATTAATGGGTAGTGGTTTCTTTAATGGACGGAAATGTCCTTGCATTCAAGAGTTTTGATTGGTGTTTGGGGTTTGAGGTTGGTGAAGTTGTGGTGTATCAACTCATGGTGCAAGTATTGATTGATTTAGCTTCATGGATAGAGTTTGCAAGTTGATCCGTCTTTTCTATTGCTGTGTGTAAAATATGGAAATCAAAAGCCAGTTGACCTTATCCCTTTCCATTTACTATTTTTCTTCCGATATAAAATTTACTAGTTACTGTACTAAATGGGGTTGGGTAAATTAAAAAAAAATATTTACAATTAATTTGTTTATGTTTTTATATATATATTGATATTAAAAATAATTTTTAAAAAATCAAAAAATTATTATTGACTATTTCTATATAATTTTTAAAAGAAAACATTTTATGAAATGCGAGGACCCTACATTAGTATCCTACACATTTGAGGTGCAATGTAGATAACCAAACCAGTGACGGGGTGGGCCTTAAAAGGAAAAGGTACAATGGTCCTTTCGCGGTGGTCAAATCCCCGGGATGGTTTTGGATCCAAGGGTTCCATTCTTGGGATCTTACTGCCCATACTTAGAAGATCATATCGGGTGATCCGACGGTTCAAATGCAAAGTGTCATTTTCGATCTGTGATGTGGTGGCAAATCTGCATGACCGTCCTCAAGCCTGCTCTGCCCAAAAAAGCAATGGATTCATGGTGCGTCAGCACACTTGCCCTCTTTGTAGTCAAGGGGTCATCTTACTAGTTTCCCTTGTTTGCCTCCTTTGATGAACAGAAAGGGAGATCGCAGGATGTCTTCAAAACGCTACTCGCTGTCCCTTGATGACCTCATCGGAAAAAAGGACTAAAATGTGTCAATGGATATTGCCAGATTCTTCAACTCTCATGACAACAATCTAGTAAATTTGTATAGATGACAGAAAAAAACGCAGCGCTTTCTGTTTTTGTTTGTAATTGTAATGGTAGTTATTTTTTTAAAATTATTCTTCACATCAATCTATTAAAATATTTAAAAATACTAAAAAAATATTAATTTCAAGTAAATAAAAAATAAAAAATTAATTTTTAAAAAAATATATTTTTAAAATTAAAAAACAAAAGATATTATACCGGGTATTAAGTAGGTGGTCTGCTGCGCATTCATTTTTTTATATTAAAAAAAAAAAGGGAATGCCCGGCTCTTTTGTTGATTCCACGTATTGGCAAGGCCTAACATTGCCAGTACAAACTAGTTTAGTTATGACCGTAGAAGAGCTTGCATACACGTATTTCCCACGTCTTGTAGATGTATAAGAAACGAGATGATGAAATTCCAAATCTCCAGGGATGAAGAATTAACTAGAATGTAGCTTTTATCGGAAAGGAAAAACTCTGAGATATGTTGTAGGGATTGTTTTTAAAAATATTTTTTTATTTAAAATAATATTTTTTTTATTTTTTAAAATTTATTTTTATTATCAATATATTAAAATGATTCAAGAATATAAAAAAATAATTTTAAACAAAAAAATAAATAAAATTTAACCAAACCCTGTTTCGGATGTATTTTCAAATGAGGATAATTAGTCACTGTCGATAACATGACATTAAGTCGGAGTAATAAGCACCCCAGACAGAAAATATTACATTGTATAATATAATATGCAAATGTTACATGCCCCATTCTGCGATATGAAATGAGTATGGAGGCAACAGGTTGATTCTCATTCTGATGGGTTCAAGGTAAATCATTATTGATGCACTCAAGTCCACTTGGTCGGTCATGGATATTTCACTTGTTTAGGCACAGACCTTAGAACAACCTAGTAAAACGAATCTTAATATCTTATGTAGGAAGATATATTGTCTCCGTAATGGATTAGGCTTGCAATATTTTTGTGCAAGTGGTGGTTTAAAATAACATTTGCTGGGGGAAAACCAAGAGTACTACTCCGATGGGTAATTTTTGTTGCCGGGAAAAAAAAATTCTGTCAGATTAGAAACGTATTCTGATCTATTACCTGTATCGGGACAATTCAAGTTCTAGACTTTCTTGTTTTGCGAAGGATGAAATGATTTTAGCTTGGTGATAAGCTGTTTTCTTCTTCTTGTTTTCTCCTGTATCACAGCAAAATTGCTTTCGAGATATTAATCGATATTGCTCTTGGGGTTACATTACCAGAGAATTACCATGCATGGCATGCTGTTGAGTCATGGTAATATGGATGATATGTGATAGAAAATAGCCAAAATGCTCACCCGACTTTGTTTTGCAATTACCTTGAGAAAGAAATGGAAACGGAAGGCGTGAAAAAAAAATAAAAAAAAAGGATGAAGAATCCATGTCGAGGAAAATTGGTACGATGTCGTTATTCTCAGCATAACGCTTCAGTACTTTAATTAAATTGCGAGTCAAGATACTTTCCACCCTAACATTTCATATCAACGAGAAATTCTTTATCATGAAGCTATTTATAAATGGTCAGTTTTAAAAAAGTTGGTGTCTAAGAGAACAGTGTAATTCTAACAATTTGCATGGTAAACCAGGGAGTTTTCTTTTTTTTTATTCACATCTTATAATTAGTATTTAGAGAAATCTAATAGACTAGTGTAATATCGTTTGAAAATAAATTTAGTTTTTATTGTAGAGCAAAAGGATATTTTTTTTATTCATTGACTAGCTAGTATAAAAAGATAGTCTAGAAAAAAAAAAGTCTAAGCTATTTTAATGGGTTATATCATATTGAATATTGCGAACCTGGATCCAAAAATAAAATAATTAAAAAGTCTGAGCTACCTCCAACAAAATTTGGGATCATTCAAAATTATTTTTATTTTTTTGCAATTTTAATGTTTAAAAATAATTAAAAAAACCTTTTTATCTTGATTTTTTTTGTTGGGATTATTTTTTAAAGTAGAATGCGTTTTTACTAGCACGTACGAAATGACAATGGTGGAATAAAATGAAGGAATGATATTTGTCTATAATATTACAAGCCTCAATTTACCATAGCTATTTCAGGGGCAAAGAACTGTCGTTAAACCAGTTTTAAAGTGCGTACGTTGTCCTAACGCTGTTTCTCAGCACTTCGAGCTTTGAAACTGTCTATTTTAGATGTCCTTTCCCCCCACTAACATGTAATCAAAGGCTGAAAGAGACATGCAAATGATTATGAGACATGCACGATGTGGTTTTTGTGGAGATGCTTTATATATCTAGTGCAAACTGTAAACACAACCCTGTCATCGATCTTGATTCAATTAATAAATAAAAATACGAAGAATTATCAGACTTGTCATCTGTCTGGAATCATAAACTTTAATCACGTATGGGCTGGGTAATTCTTGCCATTCTTTTCAGCGCACAAGTTCTTTTCTCGAAGGAAATTATATCATTTTTTTCTCTATTGATAAATTATAGTATAAATCAACAGAGGTGGTGATTTTACTGTTTAACACCTCTAAAAAATATTATTTATTTAAATATTATATAAATCTAATTAAGAACATATATAGGGTATCGTGACGTCGTGATAAACAAATACCATAGGGTATATATTAAACAAGTAATAGGCCGGCACATAAAAAACGGCATATATATATACAAAACGGCATTTGATGGCGCAAAAAGGACGTGCAGGGCGGTCGAGATTCAAAGATCTTTGTGTGGTTTCAGAGACGGGTCAGCTAATTTGATGAATGATCATGGGAGAAGTGCAATCATGTTATTAGCTGTCTTGATCCATTGTGTGTGTGTGCCTACTATGAAGATAACTCGTCTTCGAAGATCGATATAGCCTCGTGTAAACATGTTATCGTATAAGGTTCAAAATTTAAAAGAAGTTGTGAGTCTCACAACTTCTTTTTCCTATACTCGTGTTGAATATGAATAGTTTTTTAAAATTTTGTTTAGAATTCTAAGTTTACAGTGTATATGAGAGTCCAGACAAATCATATTTTTTAAAAAAATTGAATTTATTTTCTTATCTCAAATTATTTTTTTATTTTTTAATTGTTTTGATATGTTGATATCAAAAATAAATCTTAAAAGACAAAAATATTATTTTAATATATTTCTGAACAAAAAAATTTTAAAAATAAATTTTTATTATACTTACAAACAGGCATTTAATGAGTAAAATCTAAGTAGGAATACCTTGAGTTTTATAATTTTATTTTCATTTAATGGTTAAGGATATTTACGAGTTGCTAAGTTATTTAAAAAAAAGTATATTTTTTTTTAAAACATTCTACTATCTATATACATATACTCGAATTAAAAAAAAATCAATGAAATGAGCAGATTTTCTTTATCACCAGAATTATGCTTACCGTGAAAATTTATAATAACGCGTGCATGTACACGAACCAAATGTGAGAACAGTCAGCTATATCCCATGACCAACGCACGTACTGGTGAGTCAAGATTTTTGTTCTTTATCAGGCCAGTCGGTATTATCTTGCCACGTATTCTCTGTCAGAATTATTTTTTTGCTATCATAAATTTTCAACGATCAGATAGCTAGCCATAATCCACATATTAAAATCCCGGTGCCATGTGCCCTGGGTTTTGTACAAACAAGATGAAAACAGTATGACTTATTTATGTGAGAATTCTTGGTCTCTGGGCTGATTATATTACGTGCTCGATATCCGCATCAGCTTGCAAGCAGCAACCTGCTCTTCAATGCATGTGCTGAGAGATCGAGAGGAAGATTTTGTTGCTACAAATAATCCCTGCTTGTCAACTTGGAAGTATTCAGTGCTCTCGTGTCATGAAACTGGAGTGGAAATTATTAAGAAAGTTTGTTTTATTGTTGAATTTTTTAGTCTGAACCATGGAATTATAATTACCCAGGGAAATTATTTTTAAAATGTATTAGGTAAGATGTGTTTTTTTATAAATTAAATATTGAGATTTAATTTCAATTTGTATACAAACTGATTCAAATATCTTTATAAAAAAATTATATAATGACCTTTGAATTTTCAAAAATATGTATTAATTGAGGTTTGGCTCCCAATTAAAACAAAATGTTTTCCTCCTTGTTTTGGATGGATAAAAATGCACCTTTTGGAAAGAAAATAAATGATTTGTATTCTATATATGTTGATAGTATTTAGTATTATGGTAACAAAATAATATATTAAAATAATAATATTTTTTTTAAAAAAAATTACTTTTCATATTATAACATCAAAATAATTTAAAAAAAATTAAAAAAATTCACAAGCACGCAACCAAGTGAGTTGCCAAATAGGTTCGTGATCTCACGACCTTACTCTTCAAATTACGTTGGCTGCAGAAAAATAAAAACTTTATTTATTAATTAGTAGCTAGGAATACAAGCGTTCCCCTGTAATGACTACCTAGAAACAATATAGATTACAGACGATTAACAAGTAAATCAATAGTGGATGATATCTTAAACTGGTAAGTATTTAGTAAAAATAAAAAAGGACGTTTTGATATTCAAAAGTCTAATTTATTCATAGATTAAAAACAATTGTCTCAAAAAAGCATTGAGTGGAAATAAAAAAATGTGAACTCGTAATTGGAAATTAGTAGTAGAAGAGAAAGCTTTAATACAATTTTTTTCCAGGCAATTAATAACAAAATTTCTACGATTTATGGAAGACCAATGTAATTAGAAGCTCCTTGTATTTGCGTTTGTGTTTAGTTACGATTTGAAATTGTGTTCGAGTTCAAAAAAATATTAAATTAATGTTTTTTATTGGTGTTTTTGACAGTTTTAATATATTAATAAAAAAAATAAAAAAATTATAAAAAAACTATTTTACTATATTTTTAAATAAAAATTACTTTTAATAATCACATATACACTGCAATATTAAATACACACTTATAACATATTTAGAAATGTAATTGAAACTATATTCGAGTATGTTTTAAAAATATATTTGTTTTGAAAAAACTATCAAATTAATATATTTTAAAATTATTTTAACATACTAATATTAAAAATAAAAAAAAATATTTTAATATATTTTTAAATAAAAAACAATTTACATTATATACATTATGGTACCCAATCTTAGTGGTTTTGTCGCGAGGATGCAAATTGTTAGGACCAGTCTAATGAGATAACTGGTTGACCAGATGCAATGCACCCAAATGCACAAAATAGAAGACACAAAACGACAAAATATAGTCAATAGTATCATCCCACGTCATGGTGGAAACAGATTGGATTGCTCCAATTGGATAGCACGTTGTTTTGCTGCACGGACCCAGCAACAATTGCCTTTTTAATTGGGTAAAAAATCAGAATCTGCCAGTTTCTCAGACTTCCGCGGAGAATAACAAGTCTGGTGGGCTGCGACGTCGTCGCACGTGGATCGTTTTTGGTTCCACACGCGCCTCTTGTTTCCTATTTGGATGAAGTCTATTTTTTTTTCAGTAATTTAGTTCCTGGTTATTATATTTAAACGGAGACCATAAAAATTGATGAGACATGTTTTTATATATTTTATATTTTAAAATATAAATATTTACTCTAAAATTATTTTAGGTAATGTTTAGTTATTATTACAGAATAGAATAAATAAAAACAATAAGAAAAAAAAACAATACAAAACAAGAGGTATGAACATAGTTATATATAGCAGTGGTGTGCAATATTAATAAGCACATATACAATGTTAAATTATTTAACCAGCGAAGAGTTATCACCTAGATAAAAGTATCAATCAAGTCAACAAAAATAAAATAAAATTATGGAGGTTGGTCCAGTAGTAAAAGCTTGGGATTAAAAGATTTGCTCCCTCTGTGGTCTCAAGTTCGAGCCCCGTGATTGCTCATATGATGGCCACTTGAGGCTTACAAGGTCGTTAACTTCAGGGCCCGTGGGATTAGTCGAGATGCATGAAAGCTAGTCCGGACACCCACGTTAAACTAAAAAACAAAAAAAAAAATTATGGAGCCCAGGTGCAAGGACTTTCGCCTAACACATGGGATTATCAACTATGTACACTACCAGAAAATTGATAAATACAAACGGAAATACCGAGGGAATTACCGTGGGAAAAAAAATTAAAACAAAGCAAAAAAAAAATGATGACGTGTCATTTTTACCAACGGAATGACCGACGGAACAAATTCCGTCGGTGATTCTGTCG
>Ga0307510_10000634_pt1 | contig 35637 bp, 28 predicted proteins | sample 12_EM_MG_FD_207224 | JGI IMG/M metagenome (GOLD analysis project Ga0307510, IMG submission 207224) | Populus trichocarpa ectomycorrhiza microbial communities from riparian zone in the Pacific Northwest, United States - 12_EM | ecosystem: Host-associated > Plants > Roots > Unclassified | place...
TGCGGTGTCTGGTCCTCCTTGTTCCGCACATGGATATTCGCACCATGTTCGAGCAATAGGCGTGCAACCTTGGCGTTGCCACATTGTGATGCAACGTGCAGCGGAGTTGAGTCGTTATTATCCCGTGCGTCAACGGCGGCACCTTGCTCGAGCAGTAGACGTACAGCCTCGGTGTTGCGACTTTCCGACGCAAAATGCAGCGGGGTTGAGTGGTTGCGATCCAATGCATGAACGTCCGCACCATGTTCGAGCAGTAGGCGTGCGACCTTGGCGTTGCCACGCTGGGATGCGACATGCAGCGGGGTTGAATCTTCGTTATCCCGCGCATCAACGATGGCACCATGCTCGAGCAGTACGCGTGCGGCCCCATCGTCGCTATATCGTGGTATAAAATGCAGCGGGGTCGAATGGTTGTCATCCAGCGCGTGAACGTTCGCACCATGCCCGAGCAGTAGAAGTGCAGTCTCGGCGTTGCCATTTTCGGACGCAAAGTGCAGCGGGGTCGATTGTATGCCGTTCGGTGCGTGAACGTCCGCACCATGCTCGAGAAGTAGGCGTGCAACCTTCGCGTTGCCACGCTGGGATGCGACATGCAGCGAGGTTGAATCTTCGTTATCCCGCACATCAACGAGGGCACCATGATCGAGCAGTACGCGCGCAGCCGCATCGTTGCCATGTCGTGATATAATGTGCAGCGGGGTCGAATGGTTGTTATTCAGCGCGTGAACGTCCGCACCATGCTTGAGCAGTAGATGTATAACCTCGGCGTTGCCTTTTTCTGACGCAAAATGCAGCGGGGTCGATTGGTTGCCGTTCAGTGCGTGAACGTCCGCGCCATGCTCGAGCAGTAGGCGTGTAACCTCGGCGTCTCTGCGACGTGACGCAAAATACAACGGGGTCGAGTACATCTTGTCGAGTGCGTTAACATCAGCACCATGATTGAGGAGTAGCCGGGCGGCTTTGACACCGCCAGACTCTGACACCACATGTAGCGGAGTCGCATGGTCGTTATCCGGTGCATGGACATCCGCGCCATGCTCCAGCAAGAATCGTACAGCATCAAAATAATACTCCTCGAACTGATCGGTCAGACCGACTAATGTCCCATGTAATGGTGTCCGACCATTCTTGTCCCGCACATTGATATCTGCACCATGGTCGAGCAGCAGCTGTGCGACCTTGAAACCGCCCCAATATGACGCCAGATGTAGTGGGGTCGAGTGCTCCGTGTTAGCCTGGGCGTCCACGTCGATACCATGCTCCAGTAAACACCGCACGACGTCGAAATATGTGTCATCGTATGTACCAGATTTAGCAGGAAAGGTTGAGTGGAGTGGAGTCCGGTCCCTCGAATCTCGCGCATTGATGCTCGCACCCCTCTCGATGAGTGTGCGAGTAACCTCAAGCAGTCCATGGTCCGCTGCCATATGCAGTAGAGTCCGGTCATCAATGCCCCGAACATCCACGTCTACGCAGTACTCGAGTAGCAACAGCGTCACACCAGTATGGCCATTATGCAACGATGCGTGCAATGGAATGCCAGAGTGGCCCTTGACGCTGAGATCCTCTGGTCGCTTTGAAATGAGGTAATCCACCATGGCACGGAATCCAAATCCCGCAACGTGGTACAGCGGAGATGCTTCTGGTCGGGTCAGAGGCTCCTCGAAGCGACCTTTTCGCACCCACAACCATGCGGAAAAATGGGGCTTGTCCGCGTCAAGGAGGTCGTCGATCCCGTCCCGTATGTGTGCAAAAACGTCCCCAAACTCGGCATGGTCCCCAAAATGTTGAGAAGCATACTGAGCTAGAGGAAAGCCCTTGAGTCTGTCCTCGTTGATGTGGGAATCCAAACTAAGTAGGACACTAAGACAAGCTTGTGCCATGATCGCATGGGATGGCTCGAGGAGGATACGATAATGGCGGGAGGAAACAATCGTCGACGTGGTAAGGCGATCCGAAGTTAAAAATTCTTTGACCGAGAAATGAGAAAATTGAACCACTCGGGAACCATCATCCCAGACAACGGCGATCAAACTAGAACATGCGGACAGGACAGCTTGCTCTTGGTCTTCCCATCGTAAGCCTTCATTCAGCTTCGGGATTCCACCCGTTGCATCCAAGTCAACTGCGAGGACTTCTGCAAGCTCCTCCACACGAAGTGGCCGAACAGCAACGGCGAGGCATTGTAGGAGCCGATGAGCATGTACTCGATTCGACTTTGGAATTTCCTGGAGTATGCGTTCGTACGTCTCGTCCAACGTTTCAGGCAATTCGCTGAGAATCGGTCGCACACTCGGTGGGAGACAGGGTCGTAAAATTTCCAGTTGGCAGAAGATCCAACGAAACCTGGGTGAGAATGAGAAAGCATTTCTGAAAACCTAGTTGCGTGCTTACATGCCATCAGCTTTCTCTGTAAGCGTCTCAACGACCAACGTCTTGTCCTCGTCTCGCCATCTCCTCATGTTTCTGTCCGAGTAAACCACCGACCTGACGTAGTCTTCGATATCTTTCTTTTGTCCGCTTTGGTCATGAAGAGATATACACTCGGTCGTCAAAGGTTTGAGGGACGCCCGAATATCAATTTCAGGACGACTGGTTACGCATAGATGCAAAGCCGGAAGATTCAACTTGATGAACGTCTCGATGAGCTCCAGCACCTTTTCGCGTGGCGGCGGAAGCTTGGTTGTGTTGGGACATTCGTCCAGAGCGTCAATGATGAGATAGATTGGGACGCGTCCTGATGCTTTGAGCATCATGTCTTCGAGGCATTGTATGAGTGTGCGGTCACTGGGTTGTTGGGAGCCAGATTGGTGGGATGAATGGTAGGCAAAAAGAATGTCGCAGAAAGATGTGGATTGATGGCTGAGTTGGATGAGGAAAGATGAAAGTAGGGCGCGGACATCCTGTTTTCCCTTGTCCTTGTAATCGAAGAAAAAGAAGGCTATATGAGCGGATCCTGCGTCGCAGACGGATTTGATATCCTGGATAATCGACGAACTGTTATGTTGTCAATGATAAAGGCCATAATCAGTCTGGGACGGAAGAGACGAGCCTGAGTACACTCTTGCCGGAACCGGCTATGGGGGCGGAGGTCTGTTAGCAAAAGGGAAGCTGGTTAACTGGAGAGACGTACGTTTTCCGTAGAGCCATAGCAACGATCCAGAAGTTTTCCAATCTGTGAAGGTAGTACCCTCAATGAACCACAAGGCAGTACCTTCGTGGTGCGCATCGCTTGCAGTGTTGAAATTTATAGATGGATCTGGGGGAGAGAGCCAATCCCGAAGGTCTTGTCGAACTTGCTTCCCTGTGAGGACGATTGAGTGTTTTTGAAAATCTACAAAGCGAGACTATGCGATCACGAACGCTTTTGATCGCTCATGTCGTCGGCAACTTGTTTCATTTCTTCTCTTATTTTGTCACTGCCTAATTAGATAGAATTGACGTTGTGCCAGGGCTCGTCGAGAATAAATTACCCACCGTCGATGATGATATCTATCTTGTCATCCACGTCCCTTACTCTATCGTCGACCTCATGAGTGGCCTTAAGACCCTGTGCAGCCGCCATCCGAACTTCATCTTGCGTAAGTCGCTCCAATCGACCCAACGCGTCCTCGATGTCCGTCCTCCCAACGAGCTTCTTCACGTATTTTCCTAAGCAACCGTAAGTCAACATAGTCAATTCATAGCACCAGTAATCAACTCACTTGCTCTGCTCTGTTTGATATCCTTTGTCGCGATCGAAAGAATGGAAAGCACCTCAACCATGATTTTGACTATTATGTCTGTCATCCCCGCGGTCGGTGGGACTTCGACATATATCTCCAATCGTCTGAAGAAGTTTTCTATTCGCTCGAAGACCGTAGCGAGCACGTCCTGACTATCAGAAACGGCCTTAGCCGCCTGGGAGAGTTTGGCATCACGATAAGCCCGGAATTGATTGAATGAAAAAAAATACTCACTGAGAGAAGGACGCCGATGCCAGTGAAGATCACTGTAGCTGGTTGGGATATCTGTATGCCAATCAAATATCAGATCCGGAACGACTTTAACCCTGAGCTCTTTGGGACTTGCCAGGCCAACACCGCCTCCAATGACTCCAGAAAACGTGTATAGGACATTGATGGTGGGATTCAGCCACTTGGTCAACTTCAAGTTATCATCGGTGCTACAAGATTGGTCGAACCCGGGAATTTGTTCATAAAGTATGTTGAGGACGGCATTTGGAGAATCACAGTTCTGGAGTTTGTCGAGCAGCGGATGGGAACGGAGATCTTTCTTGGTCTTCTTCTTGTAAGCTTCGATGGCATTGTCGAAGATGGATTGATAGTTCGAAGATGAGGTGGTTGCAGCGGGGGTCTCGGACATGCTGCTCGAGATTGAGGGTTGATTCGTCAGGAAGGCGGATGGGGATGAGAAATCGCTGTACTGATTGATGGGACTGATACAGAGACACGTTGCAGACCTGGTCTGTGCGTTTTCCAATATGGGTGGATAGACGCTCAATATAACCTTCACGGCGATATATTGTACATAATGAAATCTAGACTGTAACTGGTTCTAAGTGAGTAAATGCCAACGGCGACGTTAGGGACTGGCAGTTGTATGATGATAGAGGAACAGCCTGAGGTTATCATTGTTCGTCTCCATCCTTTTCGACCAACTGAACGTATCTACTGCTGGTCCGAAGATCGATTTAACTCAACAATCCACTGGCATCGGGTCTTATTCTTGTGGAATTTAATTCTTTCCATGACGCAAGTCCCAACCTTCTCTACATGTCACGATACTGCGAAGTCTGCGAGACCTACGAAATCCGTACCACGTTGCAGTGCATCCAAGTTTCAGTTTTGTTGTGGCTAGTAGGACGTTGAGTGCTGAGAGCGGAGATAATCCAGCTTGGCGGATAAGGCTGATAATCTCAGTCTCAGTCAGTATATGACATACCACCACGCCTAAGGACGTCATGCATGCCAGAAAACTGGCCAGGGTTCGAGCCCCAAAACACTCTCGTGCAGTGCAGTTGTGTCGGCCCTGTCTCGAACTCGAAAGCCCCGGCACTTGAAAATCTATTGTCCACGTGATCGGTGAGAAGAGGTGTGATAAAATGGAAATTGGGTCTCACCACGGGCACCGATCGAGGCCAAGGCCCTGACATGTTGCCATACGTGGCATCTGGACTTGCAAATTTAGCGAGCCCACTTGGCCACAATTTCCTGTGATTTGATGGTACATTGCATGCTGTATGACGCCCACCCAGTGTGTTACTGTGTAGCCGGCTTTGCAACTGCCTCTCGTTGCCCGATGCAACCGCCGAACTTTCCAAGAAATCTCAATCCCGGTCCAAAGCCCAGGAACAGCGCCAGGGACGGCCCAAAGTCGGCTCAGAATGCCTCAAGACCGTCGTGCAAAGGTTACCCCCGAGCCTCCCCGAACAGATCTTTCGAATTTCCGTGCTGACTTTGGTCACTGATGAAACGGCCATTTGGAAGGAGTCTTATCCTGGCAAAGTAAAGAAGAAGTGAGTTCCTCAGACAAAATTATTGCGATTGGGTGGATACAGACGGTTACCATTGATGGTGCGTTTCGGACATGAAGGCTGAGCAAGGAGAACGTTTGCTCCCATCGCTTTCAGGGCCGAGAAACTTTGTCGTGGGGTTCGACCGCAAGTACGATGGGCACATACTCTAAGGATAGAGCAGGTCTGTCTTTTCGAGCTCAAAATGTCGTGATCTGGATTGATGCACAAAGGGAACAAACCGCAAGCCGTGGTAGAGTTTGCTCCGTATCAGAAGCTACCACCGGAGAAGAAAAAGGTGGACAGTAGGAACGCGACCATCGATCAAAGTACGTCATGGCCTCTTCGAAGTCTGTCTCGCATAATGATCTGAATCAGATGGGGAGTACATCGCCTTTCTCTGGAGTCTCTGGAGGATCCCTCAACCAAACCTCACGACGCGGACTAGCTCCCGGAGATGTTAGGTCCGTCCCGTGCATATGATTTTCCGACATCATTTCGTTCACACGATTCTAGTTGCCTCTACGGAACGTCCTGCCATGTCAACTTCCACGCCTGTATTGGACGCCCTCGAGGCCGAGAAATCCGCTGAGCGGGATAAAGAGGCAATCCAAAGGAACCACCCTCACTACAAGGACGCGGCTCTGGCATCGAAGAAGGACAAACCCAAAACAATGGCTGCTGCTGCTGCCGCCTTTAGTCCTGCTTGCGAGGCTAAAGAAGGCGATAAGTCGAACGCACCACTTCGAAAACGAGCTGCGAAGAGGGCTGCCACTGCTTCTGGAGCCGCACAGAAGGCATCCGGTCAACCTGGACCCGCGACGCAACCAAAGGCCGCCAACGCATTCACTGCCCCAACCTGCAGCCAAGTCATCGCCGTCTTCTCCCAACAAAGGCAAGTCTGGGCGAGGCGGCAACCATCTACCCAAACCACCGTCCACCAGGTCGAGCCGCATCGACGGCGTATTTCATCTTCTCGTCCCCCGACAGATTCTGGTACCTCCATTACGCCCGTGCCTGCACCCTCCCTTGCGCCTGCGAGCTCTGACGGTTCTGGAACACGGTCGCGGTCCGTGCTTGGACTCGCGTCAAGGCAGTTCGAGGCGGGCCTGAGTGGTCCTGGCGTCACGAAAGGCGGCACCCGCCGGCGGGATCGCGCAGCCGAACAGGAGGAAGAGAAGGAATGGGAGCCCGCGAAGGATGGCCTCTCTCGCTCGAAGAGGGAGACCGAGGGTAGGAGGAAGACGATGCACTGGCGCGGGGCGGGCCTGCTGCAGCTCCGCAGCCTGTGCTCCTACAAACCTCCAGCGCGAGGCCACGCAGGCCCCACCACGCCCGACGCAGCAAGTAGATGCTATATATGGTGCCATGGCGTCCCCCGACGCTAACCTGCCCACGTCCACGAGTCGCGGACATGGTAGACGAGGGGAAACAGAGAGGTGCGCCAGCGCCTACGGATTCGTCCGACGAGCGCGCCACCTTCATCAAGGTGTGTTTTAAAATTATCCCATTCTCTAGTCGATCACGATGCTAAATGTTTACAGGAGGACGTCACGCTTGCCCGTATGTCTTGGGCGATCGATGTATTGCTTGTTCCAGTCATTCTATTTCTGATGTTCCTGTCAAGATGCCCGCTTGCCAGTGAATGCCGGTTCTGTCCGCCACCGGGTATCCATCGCTGCTGCTGTAACACCTTGGCAGCTCCCAGTTGAAAAGGGCTCAGATCTTTGCGGGCTAGCCTTTGGGGGAGGGGGTTACAAATTAGAAGCTATTCGTGCATAGAACTATAAAATACAACAAAATGTGATGGGTTTGTTTAGGTACTTTATGGACGAATTGTACTGAGAAATGTCACATGTTTTGCTCACTCTGCGAATGCTCCGACAACAAGCGCGCGATCTCCTCGTGACCCTTCGCCGACGCAACTTGGGAGGGGGTATGACCGTCGTTATTCTGGAAATGGACATTTGCGCCATGCTTGAGTAGTAGGCATGTGGCTCGGATGCTGCCACATTTTGAAGCCAGATGGAGCGGAGTCCAGTGGTCATCATCCAACGCGTCAACGTCCGCACCATTCTCCAGTAAGAGCTGTATGGCATCAAAGTAATCACCGCTGAACTCGTCTTCGGTGTTGACCAATGCTCGGTGCAGTGGAGTCTGACCCTCCTGGTCCCGTACATTGACATTTGCACCATGTTCGAGCAGCAGCTGTGAAAGCTCGACGCTTCCGTAGTATGTTGCCACATGTAGCAGAGTCGAGTGGTTGTCATCAACCGCGTCAACATCTGCGCCACGACCTAGAAAGAACCGTATGTTATCAATATCACCCCCCGGCCATCTGCCACTCCACATGGCCAATAGTAGGTGCTGTGGTGTCTGGTCCTCCTTGTTCCGCACATGGATATTCGCACCATGTTCGAGCAATACGCGTGCAACCCTGGCGAGGCCATATTGTGATGCAACATGCAGCGGAGTTGAGTCTTTGTTATCCCGCGCATCAACGACGGCACCATGCTCGAGTAGTGCGCGCGCAGCCTCATGATCGTCGCTATGTCGTGATATAAAATGCAGCGCGGTCGAATGGTTGTTATCCAGCGCGTGAACGTCCGCACCATGCTCAAGCAGTAGATGTATAGCCTCGCCGTTGCCATTTTCCGACGCAAAATGCAGCGGGGTCGAGTGGCTGCCGTCCAGTGCGTGAACATCCGCACCATGCCCGAGCAGTAGGCGTACAGCCTTGGTGTTGCCACGTTGTGAGGCAACATGCAGCGCAGTTGAGTGGTTGCCGTCCTGCGCGTTGACGACCGCACCGTGCTTGAGGAATAGTTCTGCAGTGTCGACGCTGCTCTTTTGCATTGAGATATGCAGCGGTGTCGTGTGGTTGCCATCCAGTGCATGAACGTCCGCGCCATGTTCGAGCAGTAGGCGTGCAATCTCGGGGTCTACGCCGCCTCGTGACGCAAAATGCAACGGAGTCGAGTGCATCTTATCCAGTGCGTTAACGTCAGCACCATGCTTGAGGAGTAGCCGGGTGGCTTTGACACTGCCAGACTCTGACACCACATGAAGCGGAGTCGCATGCTCGTTATCCAGTAAGTGGACGTCCGCGCCATGTTCCAGCAAGAATCGTACAGCATCAAAATAATACTCCTCGAAAGCATCGGTCATGCCGTCTAATGTCCCATGTAATGGTGTCCGACCAATCTGGTCCCGCACATTGATATCTGCACCATGGTCGAGCAGCAGCTGTGCGACCTTGAAGCCTCCCCAATATGACGCCAGATGTAGCGGGGTCGAATGCGTCATGTTAGCCCGAGCGCCCACGTCGATACCATGCTGCAGTAAATACCGCACGACGTCGAAATATGTGTCATCGAATGTACCAGGTATCCCACGAAGGGTTAGGTGGAGTGGAGTCCGGTCGCTCGAATCTCGCGCATTGATGCTCGCACCCCGCTCGATGAGTGTGCGAGTAACCTCAAGCAGTCCACGGTCTGCTGCCATGTGCAGTGGAGTCCGGTCATCAATGCCCCGAACATCCACGTCTACGCAGTGCTCGAGTAGCAACAGTGCCACATCGGCATGGCCATTATACAACGATGCGTGTAATGGAATGCCGCAGTAGCCTCTGGCACTGAGATCCTCTGGTCGCTTTGAAATGAGGTAATCCACCATGGCACGGAATCCAAATCCCGCAACGTGGTACAGGGGAGATGCCTCTGGAACGACCAGAGGCCCCTCGAGATAACCTTCGCGCACCCAAAACCATGCGGAAAAATGGGGCTTGTCTGCGTCAAGGAGGTCGTCTATCCCGTCCCGTATGTGTGCAAAAACGTTCCCAAACTCGGCATGGTCCCCAAAGTGTCGAGAAGCATACTGAGCTAGAGGAAAGTCCTTAAGGCTGCCTTTGCTGATGTGGGAGTCGAAACGAAGTAGGACACTGAGACAGGCTTGTGCCATGATCGTATGCGATGGCTCGAGGAGGATACGATAATGGCGGGAGGAAACAACCGTCGACGTGATAAAGCGACCCGAAGTTAAAAATTCTTTGACCGAGAAATGCGAAAATTGAACCACTCGGGAACCATCGTCCCAGACAACAGCGATCAAACTAGAACATGCGGACAGGACAGCTTGCTCTTGGTCTTCCCACCGTAAGTCTTCATCCATCTCCGGAATTCCACCCATTGCATCAAAGTCAACTGCGAGGACTTCTGCAAGCTCCTCCACACGAAGTGGCCGAACAGCAACGGTGAGGCATTGCAGGAGCCGATGAGCATGTACTCGATTCGACTTTGGAATTTCCTGGAGTATCCGTTCGTACGTCTCGTCCAACGTTTCAGGCAATTCGTTGAGAATCGGTCGCACACTCGGTGGGAGACAGGGTCGTAAAATTTCCAGTTGGCAGACGACCCAACGAAACCTGAGTGAGTATGAGAAAGCATTCCTGAGAACCTAGTTGCGTCCTTACATGCCATCAGCTTTCTCTGTGAGCGTCTCAACCACCAACGTTTTGTCCCCATCCCGCCATCTCTTCATGTTTCCGTCCGAGTAAACCACCGACCTCACGTATGCTTCGATATCTTTCTTTTGGCCTCTTTGGTCATGAAGAGATATACGCTCAGTTGTCAAAGGTTCGAGGGACGCCCGAATATCAACCTCAGGACGACTGGTAACGCATACACGCAAATTCGGAAGATTCAACTTGATGAGCTTCTCGATGAGCTCCAGCACCTTTTGGCGTGGCGGCGGAAGCTTGGTTGTGTTGGAACATTCGTCCACAGCATCAATGATGAGATAGATTGGGATGGGTCCTGATGCTTTGAGTATGTTTTTGAGGCATTGTGTGAGTGTGCGGTCACTGGGTTTTTGTGAGCCAGATTGGTGGGATGAATGGCATCCAAAGAGAATGTCGCAAAAAGATGTGGATTGATGGCTGAGTTGAATGAGGAAAGATGAAAGTAGGGCGCGGGCATCCTGCTTTCCCTTGTCCTTGTAATCGAAGAAAAAGTAGGCTACATGAGCGGATCCTGCGTCACAGACGGATTTGATATCCTCGATAATGGACGAGCTGTTGGGTGGTCAATAATAAAGGCCATAATGAGACTGTGGCGGAAGAGACGAGCCTGAGTACACTCTTGCCGGAACCGGCTATGGAGGCGGGAGTCTGTTAACAAAATCGAAGCTGCTGAAGGAGAGAGACGTACGTTTTCCGTAGAGCCATAACAATGACCCAGACGCTTTCCAATCTGTGAAGGTGTTGCCTTCAATGAACCACAAGGCAGTGCCTTCGTGGTGAGCATCGATTGCAGTGACGAGATTTATAGATGGATCTGGGGGAGAGAGCCAATTGCGAAGGTCTTGTCGAATCTGGTTCCCTGTGAGAACGATTGAATCGTTTCAGTCCACAAAGTGATCCCAAGCAATCACTAACGCTTTTGACTGTCTACAACTTGAGTTATTCCTTCTCTTACATTCTCAGTGCCTAGACGGCTAGAATTCAGTGACATGCGCGGGCTTGTTGAGAGTAAGTTGCATACCGTCGATAATGAGATCTATCTTGTCGTCCACGTCCCTCACTCTATCGTCAACTCCTTGCATCTTGTTATCGATGCCCTGTACCTTATCGCCCACATCCCTTACTCTATCGTCAACTACTTGCACCCTGTTATCGACGCCTTGCACCTTATCGTCCACGCTCTGCACTTTGCCGCCGACAGTTTTCACTTTGTCGTCGACCTCATGAGTGGCCTTTAAACCCTGTGTAGCTGCCATCCCAATTTCATCTTGTACAAGTCGCTCCAATCGACCCAACGCGTCCTCAATGTCGGTCCTCCCAACGAGCTTCTTCACGTATTTTCCTAAGCAATTGTAAGTCAACACAGTCAATTCATAACACCAGCAATCAACTCACTTGCTCTGCTCTGTTTGATTTCCTTTGTCGCGGTCGAAAGAATGGAAAGCACCTCGACCATGATTTTGACTATTATGTCTGTCATCCCGGCGGTCGGTGGCACTTCGACATATGTCTCCAACCGTCTGAAGAAGTTTTCTATTCGCCCGAAGACCGTAGCAAGCACGCCCTGATAATCGGACACGGCCTTAGCCGCCTGGGAGAGTTTGGCGTCACGATAAGCCCCGGAATAGATTGGATGGAAAAAAAAAAAGAACTCACTGAGAGAAGGATGCCGATTCCAGTGAAGACCACTGCAGCTGGTTGGGATACCTGTACGCCAATCAAATATCAGATCCGGAACACACTTGAACCTTGAGCTCTTTGGGACTTGCCAGGCCAATACCGCCTCCAATAATTCCAGAAAATGTGCATAGGACATTGACGGTGGGATCCAACCACTTGGTCAACTTGTCATCGGTACCACAAGATTGGTCGAACCCAGGAATTTGTTCATAAAGTACTTTGAGGACGGCATCTGGTGAATGACAGTTCTGCAGTTTGCCGAGCAGTGGATGAGAGCGGAGATCTTTCTTGGTCTTCTTCTTGTAGGCTTCGATGGCATCGTTGAAGATGATTTCATAGGTCGAGGATGAGGTGGTTGCAGTGGGGGTCTGGGACATTCTGCTCTGGATCGAGGTTTGATTAACGTTGATTCGTCAGGAAGGCGTATGGGGATGAGAAGCGCTGTACTGATTGATGGGACTGATACAGAAACACGTTGCAGATGACCTGGTCTGTGCGTTTTCCAATATGGTCGATAGACGCCCAGCATCACCTCCAGAGCGATGGACTGTTTCAAGAGCATTATTTCGGCGCATCTGAGAGTCTGATGTGACAAAGAGAGAGTATCTCAACAGCAGATTTATCTCAGATCGAATGGACAGCAAACATAATGGAATATGGACTGTAAGTGCATCTCAGTGACAATCGTATTATCGTAAGGCGGACTGGCAGTTGTATGATGATAGAGGAACAGCCTGAGCTTATTGTACGTTCTGCGTGAAAGACTGCGTCCTTTCGGACAAACTAATGGTAACCAGTATATTCCTGGTCCGAAGATCGATTTCAAGTTGAAGATAAACAATCCATCGGGTCTTACTCTTGTCGAATCTGATCCTTTCCTTTGATGAAGTCACGATACTGCGAGACCTGGTGTACATCTTACAGTCGTGGTAATTAATTAAACAACTGTTGAATCACCAGCTCCGAAAGCACCAGTAGTTACCAGTGAAGTCTGTGCATAGGGCACTGGTACCCACTGGGATTCTTGAACAGGTATTCTTGGTGATAGTCCTCGCCATCGTACCAGGGTCCTGCTGCCTCTATTGTTGTGACAATCCTCTGGTCTTTGGGAGTGAAATGCTTCTCCTGCACCTCCTGCGTCACACGACGGGCAATCGTCTCTTGCTCTGGTGTATGGAAGAAAATGGCGGAGCGGTATTCTACATACATGAAGCATACATCAGCGATGGACACAGAAGGGGGTTGTGGAACACACGGGTGCCGCGATCCGCGCCTTGGGAGTTGAGGGTTGTGGGGTCATGTGTGCGATAGAAATATTCTGTGGACGATACAAAGTCAGAGAAATAGTGGCGTTTCAAATGAACAACGAACCGACAAGTTCATCATATGTGACCTTGCTTGGATCAAACTCGATCCGGAGGGCCTCGGCATGATTGGTGTTTCCGGAGCAGACCTGACGATAGGTCGGGTTTTCGACATCGGCATCTCCACCAGTGTACCCAACGGAGGTTTTGAGGATGCCTTTATTCTCCTTGACGGGCCAGTGCTTTAGGAAGATGTGCTCAACGCCCCAAAAGCAGCCGGCGGCAAATGTGGCGACTTGAGAAGAGGGAAGAGAGGTAGACATGTCGCGAGTATTCTGTGGTACGTATGGTTTACGAGATATGAGGGAAATAGGGAAGAATGAAGAGAGACGAGATAGAGGAGACATTGAGGGATTGCTCAGCCTGTGACTGTGAACGGGGACGGGAACGGACGGAGGTCAGGACAGGTCATATGATCAATTGGTGTCTCACTCGCGACCTCGTTCACTTTACTTTGCTCTGACACCAGCATGCCAAAGTCAATGGCTTCCTCAGATCCTCTCTCTTCCCCTTCGCCCTCTCCACCACCACTCCCACCGCCACCCCCTGCCAGATCCAGGCTGTCCTCTGGTAACAAGTCTTCCGCTCAACAACTTGACACAAGCTCAGAACTCTCCGAATTGACCGACGACGACGTTGATGCTGACAAGGCTACCCCTCCTTCCGAAGAAGACGAAGAAGATCCGGACGACCCAAAAGGTGACACTCCGTCCACCCGTCCCTCACAAAAAGGTTCCCGACGACCGCCATCCGAACACAAGTGGGAATGGTCTTATAAACGAAAGCGTCGCAAGAACGCTGAACAAGACGGTGATATAGACGACGACCCGGAGGGTGAGGAAGGTGAAGAGGAGGAGGAAGAAGAGGAGGAAGAAGAAGAAGAAGAGGAAGAAGAGCCAACTCTACAACCCCACCCCATGGAAGAGGAAGAGGACGAGGAAGAACAACAAGGCGTTCGACGCCCTCTCAACGCTGTCCGCGCACCCCGGTCCCGCGATGTCCTCGAAGACGACGTCGAGGAAGAGGAAGAGAGGGACGAAGAAGATGACGAAGAAGAAGAAGACGAAGACGTCACCCCACGTCGCCGCCGGCGTGTCGCACGCGCCGAATCTCTCAGCGACAGCGGTGTGGAAGACGACGGAGAATCGGAGGCCGGTCAGGACCCCGACGATGACATCCTTCCACCACCACCCGCCCCCGCCACCACCGCCAAAGAGGCCACACCCGATCTCACCGAAGACGAGGACGACCCAGCCGTCCAGGCACCCGAAGCCGACGATGTTGAAAGTGAGAACGACACCGCCTCGGAAGAAGAGGACCCGGAGGCTGCCATGGACGTCGATGAAGATGCAACTGAACCTCCAGCTCCCACCGTCAATGGTGCGACCGCTCCCGTACCTGCAACTCCCACCATCGCCCCTCCTGCCCCTCCGCTGGTGGCATCGATAATGGGCGCTGCTGTTGTAGATGACGGACCCTCTCAGAGTCCCTCTCCTTCCCCTTCCCCACCCCCCGAAGACGCGCCGGATGTCGATATTCCAGAGCGCGAAGACGTCGAGGCGGAAGATCCCGAGGTGGAGGATGAGGCGGCCGACGCGGAGACGGAAGCAGATTTACAACACGAACATCGCGCCGAAGCCCTTGACACGCTTGCTACCATCGAACTCAAGTTTGCCCTTTTGCGTGAGCGCGTCTACGTCGAGAAGATGGAGGCGCTCGCGTGGGAGGAGGCGCTCGTCGAGAATGGTGCGTACCATGTGTTCCCTACGCTTACATGTACTTGATCTCTCCCTCTATTCATCAAGGATCACATCCGGAATTGTTGCATTTGCACTCAGAGCTGTCCAGGAGGCGCGATAAGCGCATGGAACTCGCCGCGCGTCGCAGGAGTTACGAAGTTGCAAATATCCTCAAGAGGAGACACGCCGAGGAGGACGCCGTGTGGAGCTGGTGGATGGTGCGTTTCCTCTCCTACAAGACAGCTTGCGGTGCGCTGATGCCCAGCATAGCTTGCACGCGACGACTTGCAAACCACCATGGTTGCAGAGACGAATAGAAAGCGCCGCAAGCTAGAGCGTGATCGTCGCGCTGCAGAAAGGCCACAACCAGGTACGCTCATACAACTCAGCCTTCAGGCATAACATTGGCATTTACGCTAACGTTCAAGAAGCGCTCCGTGTTCCCCACTTCCCACATGAGATTCCCATTCCGCCAACACTTTATGATACTATCAGCAAGAACTCACATAACCCATCGTCTTCCCGCCGGCGCGCCAAGGATCTACCGGCGCCGCTGCGTGCATATCCTACCCTTTCTTCGCTGTCTTCGAGCGAAATCACGCACGACCTCGACTACCTCTTCAATCACAGATGGCCGCCTGAGCCTCCACCAGCACGATACGATTCCTTCGCGCCACCAGCGCCTCCTGGGATGGGGGTCGTACTCGACATGTCCTCCTACGGCGGCGGGCGTCCCCCAGCACCAGCACCTCCGCCTAGGCGACGATATCCGCCCGGCCCTTCGGGCCTGCAGCACGAATTGGATCATGGCACGGGACCGGGACCGTTCAGTCGCCCGCTGACGCCGCATGGTGCCAAGGTTAACGGCTGGATGCCAAGTTCAGGCCCCTCACGCCATGGCGATCCCCCTTTCGAGCGGGATGAACGCGACAGAGAGGAGATCGAGTTGAGCCAACGGGAGATGGAATACATGTTGCACAAGCAGCAGCAACAACAACAGCAACAACTCCAGCAGCAGCAGCAGCAGCAGCAAATGCATTATATAATTCAACAGCCACAGCAGCAGCAGCAACAACAACATGCCCCTCCACCTCGCGCGCTACCACCCCGGTCTGATTCGCACGTCGGTCCTGTACAAGGCCCTCAGCTGCCACCTCCGCAGACTCACCACCCATCATCGGGCGGGCACCATCACCACCATGTGCACTATCACCACGTGCACCATCACCATCACAACTCCAGCTCCGCACCGCCACCCTCTCTGCCCCAGCCCCCGATTTCGCCTCTTCACTCCTACGACGGCCCACGTCGCGCGCCATCGCGTGACATGGAGCCACCGCGTGGGTCTGCACCGGAAGTAATCAATCTCACATCGGGTCCTGGCACGCCGCTTCCGTCTCGGCAATGGGAGCGCGAACGTGAACGCGAACCGCCGTCACCGCGTCATCGCGACCGCGAAAGGGAAAGGGATCGAGATCGAGATCGGGAACGGGAACAGCGAGACAGGGACCGCGGCAGGCCAGCTTCCGGCCCGCCCCCCGCCGGCCCTCACGAACGGATCATGACACCCTTCAGCGCTCCTCTGCCCCCAGGCCCGTCTACAGCACCGCGTCCATCCCGCGGGTCGTTCAGTGAATCCGTTCAACAGCCACCACCTCCACCTCCTCCACCGCACACGCCTCAGCAAGGCGGAGGCACCCCACAAGGCTCGCCCGTGCGCTCTCGCGCTCTACCGGGGCGCATGGTCTCGCCCGGTCCCGGTCCCCCCTCATCTGCTGCGCCTCCGCCTCCTGCTTTGCCTCCTCCACAGCCGTCCCAAATGTCCCCGCCGCCTCAACCGACAACATCACACCCTATGCTCGCGCACCCGATACAAGGCCAAGGCACGATGTCCCCGCCGAGGGCACCCCGACTGCCCCCGCCACCCGCGAGCCCGAGCGCGAAACCTATGGACGGCGAACGCGAGCGGGATCGGGATCGTGAACGTGAACGTGAGCGTATGCCCCCGTTGCCCTCGCTGCCCCCTCCCCAGCTTCCCCCGCCACAAGCGCCGCAGGCTGTTGTACCCGGACCCACCATGCCACCGCCACATGCGCATGCTCCTCATCGGCTGCCATTGGCGCCGCCGCCCCCACACCCGCCGCCATTGTCGTCACCTTCGCAAGCTCAAGGTCCAGGCCCGTCACAGCCACCTCCGAGCATCCCGGTCGTCGCCGGTGAAAGCGGCGCATGAGTGCTTGGCACAGATTACTTGAGCTGGAGGTTCAGTTTGTGCCAGTGTCCGGCTGAAGCATGATTCAATCTACCCTTACTTACTCTTACTACTCGGCTCTATGTTTCTTTTTATCGTTTTTCTTTTGTAGCCTCTCTTTCCTCTTCACCCCTGGTCGCCTTTTTTTTTCCTTTTGCGGGCCGCTTGTAGCTGCTGTATAGCGTTGATGAAGAATGCGGCCACGGCAGTGGGCATGCATGTGTTTATGTGGGTGACGTGAAACCTTTATCTCACGGGCTTTAGACTACTTGTAATTATTCCCCCGTAGCCTTATACACGTGCAACAAAATGAGGAAAAATATTTCCATGTAGAATTTAGATGGGCGTTGCCATGGTCGTAAGGCTTGGAAAGCTATTGTAGTATTACTCATCCATTACTGGCAAAAGTCTCGTCATTATCCCTGGGAAGGTTGAAAACGGCCTTTATCATGCGCTGTTCAAATCCCCTTTGAGCAGCCAATCGGACATTTCAGTGGGGATTCGAGACGAAAAAACATAAAATAGGATCGATAGCCGGCAAGCCTGAAACACTAACAAATTTGTGAAAAGATGGCGCGGGGTGAGAGCACGACGGGGAATAGCACGAAACGATATAAATGGTGTAGTTCAAGTTGAGTCGGAATAGATGGGGGTGACCGTACAGTAGCATATAAATCGAGCCGCGCAACCGACAAGGTAAGGGGACGTGATGTCATCGTTTGATGGGACGAAGGAATATCACGTTGCGAAAAACGCAAAAAGTCTGAGTGTGAAATCGACTCTTCGAAGAACCCTCTGCGTCCGAGTCGGGGTGCAAGGATCGATCGCACGAGTCCCTGGCCGATGCTGAAATCTGCTTGGTAATCACCACGGTCTCCAACATCAGTCGTGGTTGGGGGGTTTAATACGGTGCTGCCGCGGATCAGTATAGTACAGGGAGAAGGAGAAGAACGAACCGATGGAACGCATTTTCTGCGTGGTGAGTACGGAACTTTTTCGTCCACTAACGGGTAAAATGATGGAGCTACTAATGGGGTATCCGAGGGTGGCGTCAGGTGGCGTCCACGGAGATGGTGGGAACGAACCGCATATAAAAACACTCTTCTGAACGATCAACCATTGTCTTACCGCAGGAGGTAATGGCATGAACGAACCGAAGGGAGAAGGAACTAGATAGCTGGGTAGGATAGCCTGAGCGAGGTCCTAGTGAGTGACGACAAGCAGTCCGGCGTCCGAGTCGTGAACTAAACGTAGGCCCGAGGTATTCCTGGATTACCGACGAAGGTTTGGGTGACCTGCCGGGGACTTGGAAGATGCGGGATCGCGCTTTCAAGTTTTGTGATGTGAGCCCAGTGTGAGCCCCCGGCGGTGCATTGCTCCCGACCACGGGGGTAATTTACAGCCTCCAAACACGGCAACAACATCGACGACGCAGGATAAGGGGGAATTACTGGAATCACATCAAGCTCCATGTTGAACTGCCCTCTGGCTAAGCAGCTGACTGTGTTTGCAGGAGAGAGGGAAGAGATTGGTAACTACTTTGACGCTTGCGAGGGGAATTGTTGACGCGAGCATGGATATCTAAGCGCCACGATAAGCATCATTCTCCATTTGGCGAAACCGCGTACCTACAATTGTAGAAGGTTAGCCAAGTATGTGGGTAACAGGCGCGCACGCTCTTGGCATCGACATCGACAGAGCAACCAGGTCCGACTACACCAAATTGCGTTGGACGCGACGGGAGCATTACTGCGGAACGCGTGCAGTTCAAAGAACGCATGGAACGCTGCCCCTTTCTACCCTAGGTTTGGATTAATTTTCATCACGGATCCAACAATATTTCCAAAATCACCTTAAGTCCTCGGAGATGAATACCAATCCCGACAGATTTGGGGGAGCTCCTCATTTGATATTTGGGATTTTGGTTGAACGTGAAGGCAAGTGTCTGGATCCTTTTTCATGGGCCTTCATTCGCGCGCCGTGTTAGTGGAGACCCTGATGTTTGAAAGCGCCGAAATACAGTCCAGCTCGTGGCCTACGGACACGACACGGAATGCCGACGATAGACACGAACACCTCTGACAAAATAAGAGGCGTATAGTATGGGTGTTAGTTCTTATGTATGCTCATGATAGTCTGACATTCAGCATCCGAATCTTACGAACTTGAACGCATCCACCATCGCATAAATGAAAAATCGGATGCGAGGACATTAGCCCCCCAAATCACGCGCGCTCCCATGAGGTGCCATGAGTCTCGTGGAGACATATTAAAAGATCGCTATTAAGGTGCAATGTATCCATACAAGCCTTCGGAAGGAACGACCGGCGCATGGTCTACTAGGTTAGGGTGGATGCGGATATTTGGGTGTTCAAATATCTATCAGATATTCTTATGGCCCTTATAGACCATCGGCGATCGCGGGGAGGCGAGCAACGGCCGGAGCAAATCATATACCAAGTCGCGACCGTTGATATGCGGGCGCACATGGAGACACGAGAGACGCATTCAGGATGCAAAATATCATCCCCCACGAAGGACGTCGTTCTGCCTTTGGCAGGACAGATTAACCTAACCAAAAAAGGCATGTTTGAGGAAGCTCAGACGAGATGAGTTCCTGGCGTTTAACATCTCAGGCAAATGAGCGCACCTACATGAGAGGAGCGGGCTGGCATGTCTGGTATCACAGGTGTCATACACCAGGCATAGCGATCAGATGCTCCGTCCACATTTGACACCACCACCCTGACTAGAAGATAGTATGCTGAAGGTTGTACTGTCCAGAAGGGAGTAGCAGAGGCACAGAACTCGGGATCCGACACGGACCGTCCCCTATTCGATTCGCGAGCGCCTGGAACCCCAACTCAGGACGATCGCTGAGATGAGAGGGAAAGGTAGTGTGAAGGTTGTCAAGTTGACTAAATCACAGGAAGGCACTTGGTTTGGAATGAAACGCCGTATGATCCGTCATTGGTCGAGAAGAAGATATATTTGGTCCCCGAACAATGGCAAGCTTCCGAGTCAGTCCCTAGCCAAAGCTCGGAACTAAATGGGTTCATAGGCTCGAGTGGCCTAGCAAGGGCTAGAATACCGACATCGAGAGGCCAAGCTCGGACCACCTACCAGATGACCCTAATCCATGAACGTGCATGAACCTTATAGAGGATAAGCTCGCACCTGCATCAACGATTGTAATTCCGACTTGCTCTACCCTCCCCTCTTTTACAAGGGGCATACATCAATCAAAGCGGTTATTTTCGAGCCAAACCTTCTGGCAGCTCTAGCAGCGGACGTTAAGTAAATTTACCTTAATCATCCGCGACCAGTTGGTTCACTGCAAAACCTACGAAATGATGACAGAACGTCGATATCCAAAAATAAATAGTCACTATAACATATGCGAAAATAGCGCTATGGGGGGGACTATGTCAGAGTCCAGCATGCTAGGACTAGAATAGCAGTATGGAAGAAACCAAAGCAGGGTCAAGGTTGCCACCAGTGCCAAAAAAAGCGTGAGAAAAGGTGGTCTAAATTTACTGCTCAACCACGAGCCTGTGCGCCGTCATTTAAGGAAGAACAAACCTTTTTTCTTTCTAGAGGAGTTATTCTAAGAAGTGTGGATGATCAAAGATGCTTCGACTGAATGAGGGGGTCTGAATGTAATGGACGGATGTAATGGATGGATGTTCGGGTGCGATGCGATAAGTTCAATTACGAACTCAACTCAGCCCGAGCCACCACTGTGACGCCGCCGATCAATTCCAATTACTTGGGATTCAAACCGGCAAACCAGTGAATCTGTTGGTACACAATTCCGTCCATGTCTGGGCTTTCCCCCATCTGTCTATTCCGAGTCCGGAGAACCCAAATCATCTATCCCATGGGTCGGGCAGTATCTCCTCTATGAAGACTTCTTCTGGTTGTGTCAGTTCTTGGCGATCCAATTGAATGCCGCCGAAATGGGGTTGCTTTTACGCTTCATCTCATCCTTTTGCGTGGATATGACCAAACGACTTGCACCGACGGTTGACTCCTGCCCTGTTAATGGTCTTCGAGTTTTAGCAGTTAGCCGAGCATTTCTGAGTATTTTTACTCAGCGAGAGCTTTGCGGATGGCAATGCCAGATGCCAGTAACCTCTCTGGTACCAATTTGCTCACGAGAAGATCACTTCTCAGCGTCCAAAGGTGTACTGTAGTAGATGTCTTAACGGTACCCAGGAACCTCAGGTCTCGATTCATATAAATGGCGCTTTGATTCCCCAACTCGTCTTCATATCTTCCCCCACCTTGCTTGCTACTTCCCTAGTTTTCTATCTGCAACACCTTCGGAGGTCCTCGAGGCTCCTCAACAACATTGATCACCTGAGACCTCTCCAGATCCCTGTACAATTATGTCCTCGTCTGCCCCTACCGCCCGCCGTTTGACGACCCCGAATGGTGAGAGTTGCTGTTATTTTGCACTCGAATACCCACCTCCTCTCTCTAGAGCAAGAAAGGACACGGATCATTGGGGTCCTTGAGACGGCCATGATTAACGGTACGCTTCCTATGGATTCCCTATGCTTCTCTCAACTCTCCTTGCCCTTATTGTCACCTACCACTAGACAATGCGGTTCTATGCATAACCGGTGCATCCAAAGCTAGCGAGAAGGTCCTATATGAGATATACATGAACGCGTGCCTCGAACATGGAGAAGTGTGGGTTGCGGGGTTCGATAACGAGATTCACGCCGTGTCCCTCTGGATCCGACCTGGCGCGGACTTTCATATAGGGTAAGGGCCGTTCCTCGAGCACCCCAACACATGCTAACCCACCGTGAAGGCTGGCTGATGATTACGTCCGCGACTTAGGGGATGATTTGAAAGAGTGGGTGACCCACCATGTTGGTCCATTCGCATTCCTCCTTCTTCGTGCATTTAGCACCGTTCCTAGTTCACTCCGAAATACAACGAACTTTACCAGAGCTCGTATCCGAACGGTTGCCAAGCGCGCGCCGAGGCGTGGAACCTTCTTCTTATCGGTGTACAACCGGCCTTTCAGCGCAGAGGTCTTGGCACGCTTCTTGTAGACACGCTTAGAGCAGTGGTGAGCTTTTCAGAGATCGCCCCTTGGAAAAAGAATTTTCACCCCAGCGCCCATACAGGCCGATCGCGAGTCGCAATCTATAATGGCGGACGTGCAGACATCCTCAGCAGTATGTCCATATGAAAATAATGATCCAGAACAACCCTCGAGATCATTGTCAGGTCTACTTTTTAAACAAGTTAGGCTTCAAGCATACGGGTGTAAAAAACTTCATGAGCAGGCACGCCGGCTTTCCTATATGGAATATGCTACGCTCGCCGTCTCATGCCACTCCAAGCACTGGGTGATTATCTACGACTCACCTGCAATCACCTCATCAGAGACGTTCCTCTTTTTGGACGCCAAGCCTGTCGCAAACCATGATGGACATTTCACGGTAGTTGAATCAGTTTGCCCTATTTAGCAATACACGTACATCTCTCACACTGATTCCCTACATGAACGCAGTCATGGACCACTGATTGAAACCCGGAGTTAAGTTGCCGATGAACCAACGATGGCACGGTGAAATTCCAGATTCCGCACCAGTAGACCTCAGGTGGATGGAAAGCCGTTTGAAAACACTGGGCTTCAGAGCCTCAGGGTACTGAAACTTGTGATCACTGGGCGTATTGCGCCCATCCCCAGAGCAAGGAATAATTGAAATACGTTACCGAGGCATGCAAACGGCGCAGTGGTACGATATCTGAGAGTTGTCTCGTCTGCGTACGGTTCATCCTCAAACAATGTAAAACAAAAATTGACAACCACAAACGTCGTTGTTGGTCGAGAGAGCTTTTAGATCCCAAGTATCTAGGTCGACTTTCCTGGGCGGGCATCTGATCAGGTTGCAATTTCACCATCTTTGGAACGACCTATCAGAAGAGTTGCGCCACCTGAGACACGAAACAAAGGGCCGTTTTCAGACAAAGGGATCGTGTGCCAACCGCAACTCTCTGAGCTCCGAAAGCTCTATTTGGTCTTGACATTGTAACGACCCCACCATCAGCCGTCAAATTAACTTCAAAGCCGAGCAGACTCTGGAGACACAACACATAACACACACGTGTCCCTAAAGATAAGCCTGACAACGGAAAAGTAGAAAACCGGCAACTTTGTATGGTGAGGAGTAGCAGTGAGTGTCGAGTATACTCAAGGATACGCTCTCTGATGAGTGGTAGTCTTTTCGGTTTCTCTCCAAGACATGTCGATCGTCACTACAGTAGTTCCACGCAAACTCAATGTTGATCACGTGGGGTCACGGGCATCAGTGGATCCACGTGACTGCCCCAGTATTGGTCGCCTTAACAGTGCCTTAACCTGACCCGGTTCTGAGGCCAGTTCTGGAGCCATCCTAACCAGGAACCTCCTGCGATTTCTGGCAGCGTGCCCCAATCCTTCTGCCAGTCGTGGTCGCATTCGCAACTCGGACGGATTACCCACCCAACATGAGAATTTCCATAGACTACCCTTGGTTTCGATGATCAATCCGGACTTCGCCTATCGCCGGATACTTGCCACTTGGTCGTCTGGAGCGGCGGCCGGCACAGGGTGCTTACAACGATAGGAATAATCACCACTTATTATCTTTGAGCTATACTGCCCTAGGCATTTAAAAAGAACAAACGCTCCTTTCATTTTAAGTCCGTTCAGCCACCGCGATGCATCCATGACAGTTGGATTACGATCGCCTAAGTTACTCGGCGACTCTGTCATAGGCTTCGTAAAAAGCGCCACCGGCCAATTGTGAGCTTGAGGTAGGGTCCATCAGAGTGCATTGATGAGTACTAGACATACACATATATCGTACATCTATTGAGTTGCGAATGAATCATGGAAAAACAGCGCGAAGGGCTGTTGGCGATGATGGTTGGGTTGAGAAGCACATGCAACTGGACTTGGAAGGAGAAAAGATGTGTTATGTAAGCCGGGACCTCTGATACAAAACTGGCTCAGGGAATCCAAAACGTCCTGCGGTGATGCCTACCGTGCTGAAGAAAAGAAACGCGAAGACACATGCCAACACATTAGGTCTTCCCTAGTGTCGGCGCTGATGTCGAGGATGCGATAGCAGCAATCTGCGCGCCACTATTCGAGGTGCCAACAACGCGAATGGGCACTGCCGGGGGCTTCCTACGTTTGGGCGGGGGTGGCGGAGAGCGGCGCTGCACCTTTTTTGTCCCACTCGCAGTCGAAGTGCCGCTCGCTGCGCTTCCCGCGGGGCTTGGGGGAACGCGCGTGCCAGAGTTGCGCACGGACTTGGGTACCAGTGGTGACGGCGGAGGTGGGGGGCTGACTGGTGCTTCGACGGGTGGCATCAATGAACCTGATTCATAAGTTCCAAGCGAGTTGTGACGGAGAGGTATGTTGACCTCACGCGCACCCGGAGCAAGCGGTTGTGGGCGTCGGTCAGCAGGCCGTTTGTCCAAGAGCGTCTCGGAACCTGTGCGATCGCGGAGCTGGGGGCTGTGGTAGTGCGTGACCGGAGGGTTAGGCTGTGGCGTGATTGCAAGGGATAGGGAGCTGTCATTTGTAGGTTTGCAGAGGGATTCGAGGGCGCGTGAGGCATGCTTTGGGTTTGTTGTTGTCAAGGATCGCAAATTCTCCGCGCTCCGACTGCCTTTTATTGATCGACGGCGCGAGAGGGATGGGTCGGTGGCTGACGATGCCGGAATGCTTAGCGAGTTCGGCGCGAGCGATTGAGTGGCCACACGATCATTACTTGGGCTTGCAGTGCGCTGCATCCTAGCTTCTGCGGCGACCCGCGCTACGTTGTTAGGTTTACGATGCTGTACACACCACTCTCCGCTGAGACATCGTTCGACAAGGCGTTTCGTCGTCGGGCTGACTTCACGAATCTCTTCGTTTTCCGTCAGTGACTCGAGTGCGCGAACGATTTGTGGTCGCTTGTATGGCAGAGAACGCAATTGGGTTTTGGTGAGAAGTGGATGTAGTACACGAAGGAACGTGTGTCGGAGCTGTAAACGATCACGTTCAGGGCTTGGCACATTCTCCAGAATTTAACATACCGATTCGGACTCTTCGTCCAGGTCAACTATTTCCCGAAGAAAGACGTCAACAAGTACGCAGAGATCATTCGTGTAGAAGTATTCTGATAATCCCTTGGTGTTAAAGAGTATGTATAACATCTTCAAGACAAGTAATTGCATAACGAGGTCCTCAGGGGTCCGGCCTGACAACTCAGGTTAGGTAAGTTCAAATAAAACATACACAGGAAAACTGCCTACCAGCACGGTTCAACATAAAGATCAGGTTCTCGCCGAAGGTTTGGCTGGTGCCGTGCCGCCGAATAAGCACATGCAATACGCGATTTTGGGAATGTGTGGCGTTCGTAGGTGGATTCGGGGGGTTAGTAGTAAGCTCTGCGACCATGAATTGCTCGTTGAGCGCGATCTGACGCTACCCTTAGACGGCAAAGTCACTGGAGGGAACAGAACACGCACAATAAGCCTGATAACAGAATAGTTGAATGTCTCATCTTGCATGTTACGAGTCTGCTCGACAAGGTCAAATAACTTGTCCAAAAAATGATCGTTGAACACCTCTGCAAGGGGTAGGTGAGGATGTGTAGGCATGGTCGGTGTGGAGACTAACTGAGGTCGGCAATTGACAACTTGGACGATCGACAGACTTCGTATAGGAGTAGTACAGCTAGCGAACGCAGCTTCGCCTCAATGGGAATGACCAAACCCTTCCATCCTGTACTCGGGCCTGAAGTGGACGTTAAGCCGGAAAATGTGTCCTCGATATCGGGGTCTATGTCGATGAGAACATGATCCATGAGCAAGGGAATCAACAGCTGCCATCGTTTGTGTGAGCGGAGGAAGCTTGGGTTGCGTCGGCCATAGTAGAGTAAAACGCTGTACAGCATGAACTGAGCGTGAGGATCTGTGTTCTGATGGACTTTACATGAGTTCGCTAAACACGTAGGAGTGAGACAGAAACACAGCTAACCACGGCCACTTCGTCGGTCAGGATCTCGCGCATGCGTTCCGAGTGAAACGCAAAGAGCTCAGAATCAAGGATGAATTCGCATGCATGCTCGAGTTGTAAGGGGCTCTGTAAATATTGTTCTGCCAGATGCGAAGGGTAAGCACAGCATTGTGGGCATGAGCACAGGTTGGGCGCGCACCGTGATATGAGGCGCAAAAAGCCATCGAGCGCTTCAACGTAGCATCGAGGAGGGATAATGGGGCATTTTCAGGGATTTTGAGAATGTCTTCGAGCTCTGAAATGAGCATCAGCAAGGGCTGCGCCGATGAGTGTACCACCACAACACACCTGACCAGAACTGTTGGGCATTCTCGATGAGGTAGACGATACCAAAACCATCCATCTCGAAGACGTTGGGTCGAAACCCTTGTTCTGACAATGGCGAAGCAGAGGCGGGCAGCGGGTTGTACCCTTCGCGTCGAACGGGCACTTTTGTTGTGCAGGTCACTTTTGGGGGATAAAACGCTATGGCCATCGATTCTCACGCTCCACTCAATCAATATGTCACGGTGCCCGCCTCGCCACCTCGTGCCAGTGCAATTCGTAAACGTGCCAGTGACTCTTGGGCCTCTTGGCACACCTTGGTATATCGCCTACTGTACAGCACCTCAGGTCAAGGATATGTACAAATCATTCGATCCGCTGCTCCACAGTGGCTTCCTATATATATTACATGTATTTTCGCCAGTTACAGTAGCAGTGATCCCAAACTAAGCCAATCGAAGAGCGCGCAATACAGTACGGATAAATGTCAAATTGAAAGCTTCCGTGGACATGGTCAACGTGTGGCTTGCAACAGTACTCCCAGCACAGTACCGAGTAGTGCCTGACCTGTGATACTGAATTGCAGGTGCATTTCCCAGGCGTGTCATATTGCCGAATGCTGTGCCTGCTAGCCCAATCATTCCGCATTCCATGACGTGGCTGCTAGACAGTGAGTGCTTGGGTGACGAGTACCCTCATAGGAACTCATCCGGTGCAGTTCTCATGCCGAGTTTTGTTACGAGTTTGATGTGTACAGTACGAGTCTCAGACCTTCGTCGCCATGCAGCATTAATTCCCATTCGTCTCGATTCGGAGAATCCATCAGCGCGCATCCAAACCAGATCCCTACAGTATGCTTTAATGATGCATTTTGCATGCTCGTTGGGTACCGCGGTCCCATATTGTCATCGAGGGAATCAACTAAATTTGGGACATACCCTGCTCGTTTCAAGGAGACACGAGACACCTTAAGATAAGGCGATTCTGACACTTCTCTGATGACCATCATTCATAGGATCATACAAGTACAGTAGCTATGCGACTCACTTAACCAATATTTGTACGGTCTGATGGCATCCACCGTACATCGGCCGCCGTAATACCGGCAAGTCCTCGCTTCGAACAGCCAAAAAGAATAGGTTGCAGTCACGTTAATGTACGTCAGCAGGGGTTCAGTGAACATGGGATGGTAGACACTGAACCTATACCCTGCGAACAATCCAGTCGAGCCTCTTTGGAGGAAGGCCGCCTTTCAACCTTACTCCCACGTCGTGGTCAAATTCTCTTACACGGGCTTCTACCTTCACCGTCCCCTTGGGGAACACAACGCCATTCCACAGTGCTTCCCATGACGATGGAGAGTGGCAAAACTGTCTGGGATGCGACACGCTTGTTTCAAATTCGATAAAGCCAGCTTCCGTGGAGCCGGTCGACCAGCCGAAAATGCTTGCGCCACTAACAGGAGCAAGGAGGCTTCCCAAGACCAGCGCGAGCGCCCGTTGTTTTTCTTCAGGAAACAGGTGGAACAGCGCGGACGCATGGACCACGGTGACGTGTCCGCGCAGCTGATTCAGTGAACCCAGATTCGCAAGATCAGGGGGGTCCTTTGAGGGCGGCCCAGGCGCGACCTGCGATTCGTCCAGGAGGTCTGCTCTGATGAACGTGGCGGGGAATGTGGCTGCTGAGGATCGAAATAGTTTATGGCCCAAATCCCAGAACTCTGTGCGTAATTTTCAATCAGAACACAATGATTGAGGCGGTTCGAGGCCGAGGCCTACCTGGCACAATATCTGTTGCGACGATTCGGTTCGCAGGCCAGCCGTCCCATGATGCCCGGCGCGCGTCGGCTCCGACTGTGATCACGAGTTTGAACGTCCTCACACCGTTAGCGGGGCAAATAAGGCGTACAGCAACACCCAGCGTCCAACAAAATTCCTCCACTACTGAGCCCGACAGCGAGTGCATCCGCGTATCCAGGAAGGCGAGCAATCGGGGCCCTTCGATGCAATATTTGTTCATTCGGGGCATGTGTGACCTATTAGTAGCCTTGACTCACTTTGCGAACGAATACGAGCTAATCGTACCGTACGGAAACACCTGCAGGCGAAATTGGTGACATTTTCAGACTCATGTCACCCTAATTTTGCGTACCTCAAATGCCTCCCAGGCTATCCTTTGTATATGACTGCGGAGCTCTTCTGTATCCTCAATATTAGTTGCGGCTTTGAGGAACACCTCTTCGTCAGAGTCGAGCACAAGCAACGATGAGTCAGGTGGGACTGGGTCTGGCATGAGAATCTTTATCTGGGGCTGGAGTCAAACAGCTAGCCGGTCATATATGCCTGGTATCATACCGAGGATTCGGCGAGGAATGTGAGCGTAAGCAGAAGGGAACCGAAAAGCGTTGGTTCTATTCCTCAATGAGTCCGATTCGTTCCCAGCCCGGCGAATCTGTAAATCGTGTTCATATCAAACATGCTGCTGCCGCCTGCTATGGTGGGGAGAGGTAAGTAATTGGGATGCTTTCATCATTCGATGGTGGTGTCACGGATCTCAATCCTTGGCAGTTTCACCGTTCGGTTCGGACGCGGATGCGAGTTGGATTGACTCGGAGCGTCTAGCACACGCTCCCTGATGGCCACACAATATTAATGCAACAGTAGCTCGGGCCAATGCGGTAACTTGGGACCTAACCATTATCCACACAATAACTGGTGATCCGATGGTCGCCTGTGGGGGCAGTATCTGAGTTGGTACCTCGATACTAGGGGCCGAGATTTTGGTACACAGACAAAGAGGCGTAGCATTGGCGTTGACGATATATAGAAGGCATTACACAAGGGAGATGTCCAGGACGAACGAGTAGACAAACATGAGGTGCAGTGCCGCGTAACGCATAGACCACTGGCACGACGAAGTGGCAGGAGGGCGCTGCCCCTGTTCGTGGGCGGTGTAAGCAGTGCCATAAATACGTACACACTAGTCTAAGCGCCGCAGGGCAAACCCTGCTTCTTTACCCGCTACGTCGACGTTGACCTTTACAACACCATGGGGAACGCACAAAGCCAAAACCCATCGTCCAACCCCATCCAAAAGATACCTCGCAAGATCGCGGGCAAGTTCCCAGCCGTTTCCTCGTTGCGAGATCGTCCCAAGGACTCTGGTTATGGATCTGGTTCTGCCAGCTCATCCGGAGCGGCACTAAAAGGGGCGCGCGCGACTGACCAAACGAGCACGACGGTGGCTAGCGCTGGCAGCGAACAAGGCAGCAGCACCCCACGGCCGGAAACGGCGCCGGCCACTGCGGAACGGCATAGCGACGCCCCGGCGCCGCCGACCGAAGCGGTGTGTCGGCAATAATACTATTTATAGAAATTCACTGACTCCTGATATCTCGCTCTCCGCCTCTGCGCGTTTCTTCGTCCCCTTTCAGCCTCCTAAAGGCCCTTCAGAGATGCCAAGTTCTCCAGTTACCGTCCCCTGTCAAGTGAATTCGTCTTCTGATTGTAGGAACCCTAATTCTGAAATCAGACGTCATTAGTACCGCACAGGCAAGACACTCGGAAGCGGGACGTATGCTATCGTGAAGGAAGCCGTCCACATTAAAACGGGGAAGTATTATGCTTGCAAAGTGATCAACAAGAAGCTCATGGAGGGACGGGAGTTCATGGTGCGTCCACGTCCTTATCGATCGCTGTCGCCGCATGCGATGTTTGTTAGGGCGTAATCTCTAACACCGACATAGGTCCGCAATGAAATCGCAGTCCTGAAGCGTGTATCTAGCGGCCATCCGAACATCGTCACGCTCCACGATTATTTCGAGGTGGATCTTCTACATCGGTTCCTTGAACGTGCCCCTGACCGACAAACCAGACATCCAACAACCTGTATCTTTGCTTCGACCTGTGCAGTGGAGGGGAACTTTTCGACAGAATATGTGCCAAGGGTAACTACAATGAACCGTAAGTAGAACAATCTTTTGTCACCGCAGTCTCTTGATGCGCTCATAGTGACGCCGCCGGCCTCGTGCGCACCATCATGAAGGCCGTCCAGTACATCCACGATAGTGGTATAGTTCATCGAGATCTCAAGCCCGAGAACTTGCTCTTTCGAACGATTGCTGAGGATGCGGATGTCATGATTGCCGACTTTGGGTTAAGCCGTGTTATGGAAGAGGAGAAGTTCCATCTTCTCACAGAGATCTGTGGGACTCCCGGTTATATGGCTCCGGAAATTTTCAAGAAGAGTATGTGGTGGGCTAGATTCATGATGTGCTACGATGGCTGATTTATATCTGTCGGGCAGCGGGTCATGGGAAGCCAGTGGACATATGGGCAATGGGTGTCATCACCTACTTCCTGCTTGCTGGCTACACGCCTTTCGATCGTGACAATCAGCAACTGGAAATGCAAGCCATCATCGCTGGCGATTTTAAGTTCGAGCCAGGCACGTTCTTCCACCACTACCCTGTGCCCTATCTGACACCGAACGAACAGAGGAGTACTGGGCAAATGTGTCTGGAACTGCGAAAGAGTTTGTCACGGCATGCCTGACTGTAGATCCCACGAAACGTCCGACTGCAGCAGATATGTTAAAGCACCGGTGGCTTGCAGACGAGAAGCCCCATTATGTGCCGGATCCAGGAAGCCCGACTGGTGGCCCGACAAATCTGCTTCCGCACATCCAGAAACGTTTAGACGCAAGGACGCGCTGTGAGTGTCCGATGCATCCTACCTGCCACTAGATTACCCCACTCATCCGATTCCGACGTGCAGTCCGCCGCGCCGTCTGGGGTATTACTGCGATGAAACGCATGTCGACGCTTGCGGCACAGGCTAACTCCGAACTCCAGGCAAATGTCGCCCAATACAAGGAAGAATCAGAGAAAGAGGACATAAATGAGGTACGTCACGTTCTTGTTCGGTCAGTTGTCCCCTTTCTGAGCAATATCTGCCAGGGCCTCGAGGTGTTACATCATCACAACCGAGAGACGGATGAAGGCGAAGGAAAAGGTGCCTCAGACCTGGAGTCAGCAGTGCAGAAGCTGTCGGTGGCCAGCGCCTAAGTCAGCAGTAGACCCACCGTAACTGCTCGTCGATATGCCGCTTCCACTAATACAGTGGGTGGTTGTCAGTTCTCTGGGCTCTGAAGCATCTCTAGTTGTATACCTGCTCCTGTTTTTTTTTTGCATAGTTTGTTGGTGACTGACTCTAACCATGAGTGCATGGGCAATTGGTTTTTCTTGACACAGCTTTGCTTTTACTGAGCGATGATCAGGGTCTGCCCCTCACAGATTCCATCGACATTGCGAATTAGCATTCGTCTTTTTGTATATAGCTACGCTCAGTACTAGCTCTTTGAGATGTTCTCGCCCGCCCGTTCTAGTTGGAGCTTCTTACGTTGTCCAACGGACGTGACCCACATAAGTCGGGCACAGCCTGAGGTAACTTAATCCAAATCGATTCCCATCTACTAGTTCGCCAGGCTGCCAGTCCTCTACAGTGTATTCTCTGAGGAGTACGTTTTCCGTAGCCCTGCGCATGGGTGTTCCATGTACAAAAAAGGTTCCCAGGGCCAGGCCATCCCTGCTACGTTATACGGGAGATAGCGGCCCTGGCGGGGCCATGCAGCCAATTCCCGAGATTGTCGGTTCCTACCTTGTCCCCTTGGCATTTTCTTACACGACTGGCTGACGCACAGGAATCCCGAAATGATGCTTGATGCTGTAAAGTCGCGGGGCAATGCCCAGACTGACTGTACAGCGCCCATGATTGTGTATGTAATCCGAACGGAGCAAAGTTAGTCGTTTGTGTCGTCCAAAAAAGGATAACGCTTGCTAGCCTTCCGGGTGGCGGTGCTGCTCATCCACTCTCCCTCCGCCCTCCGCTCTGCTCCGGTCGCTTGACAGTGCACCCATCCATGCATGCTTTTATAAGCTCGGTTAAAATGCGTTACTACCTACCCTCCGTTATCCTAGTCAGCATGGCAGTTACCTACACGTCCCTCCGTAGTGTTCGCATCTGCGCCGTTATAAACTACGTCCCATGCACGCTGTTACTCTTGCTCCATCTCCCACACTACTCCCCCCAGGACGCCCGTAATGGCGGGACTATTCCACGATACTCTATTCGCAGTCGTCGTCCGCTCTGTCCTCGGAACGACGTATTTTCCCCACATCGACGAAATCACGCCTCCTAGTGTCTATCAGAGAGCGATTCAGAAGAAACCCTCCGTCGCTGGCAGTGAGACTACTCTGGGACAGTCGACCACTTTCGGCCAAACGACTACACTTGGCCAGATCACCACCCTATCACCAATAGAAGATGGTGACGACCCAATGAATCTCCATGCGCGCGATTTCGGCGCATACGATGAACAGGAAGCGCGTGCGCCGACTAACTCGGGACCCCTGCCATCCACACTCACCCTCGTGACACCGGAAGAGTTCGTAAAGTCTGAAAAGGAGGAAGGGGTTGATTCCCTGTTGGTAACTTGGTATGGTCCCACTGATCCAGAGGTATGTCGAGTTTGTCATCCGCTCCGCACACCACATTGATTTCGTGAAGAACCCAATGAACTGGTCGCAGTTCAAGAAAACCTGGGTCATGGGTCAAGTCTGTCTTCTGACATTCTCCGTATACTTCGGCTCTGCTATATATACTGCTGGAATCGTAGACGTCGCAAGGGAGTTTAATGTCAGTCTCGTCGCTTCAACTCTTGGGGTTACACTTTTCCTGCTCGGCGCCGGAACTGGTTCGTCGTTTTGATATTCCAAGCCATTTAACTCCTTACTGATCTGCAATTTTCCCGATAGGACCCATGCTTTGGTCGCCAATGAGCGAGATGCCTTACATCGGTCGCATGCCCATCTATTGGGTCACACTGTTCTTCTTCGTTCTCCTCCTAATTCCCACGGCCCTGGCGAGTAGCTTCGGCATGCTCATGGCATTCCGCTTCATCACGGGCTTTGTCGGCTCACCTTCCCTTGCAACTGGAGGTGCATCCGCGGCGGACATATATAGCCCCAAAAAGCGGGTATATGGGATCACAATCTGGAGCGCTTTCGCCGCATGTGCCCCTGCGACAGGTCCCATTGTTGGCAACTTTGCCGTGCATGTAGAGGGCTGGAGATGGACGATGTGGGAACTGTTCTGGTTGGCCAGTTTCACATGCGTCTTCCTTTTCTTCTTCTTCCCCGAGACCTCTTCCTCCAACATTCTTTACCGCCGCGCCAAACGTCTTCGCCACGCAACCGGTGACCAACGACTCAAATCGCAGTCGGAAATCGAGGCTGAAAGCATGACCGGACGCGACATTGCCCTTGATATACTGGTTCGACCTTTCACGCTTAATTTTCAGGAGCCCATCGTCCTGATACTCAACCTCTACACCGCACTCATCTATGCGACATTCTACCTCTGGTTCGAGTCATTCCCCATCGTGTTCCTTGGAATCTACCGTTGGGAGACACAGCTACTTGGCCTCGCATTCATCGGCATATTGTGTGGGGTCTTTATCGTCCTGCCGCCATACTTATATTATATCTATCGCGTCGAGGAGAAGATGTTTGACGAAAACGGCAAGCTCAAACCCGAGAAACGGATGCCCGTCGCGATGTTAGCCTCAATTCTCGCCCCGATCTCTTTGCTTTGGTTCGGCTGGTCCTCCCGTGCCAGCGTCCACTGGGTTGTGCCGATCATGGGCTCGAGTCTCTACCCCATGTCAGTGATCCTACTTTTGGTGAGTGCCATTTTTGGATTGCGGGCGTCGATGATGAGGCATTGTTGCTGACGTGGGCGCTCCGTAGAACGTCGTGCTGAATTATCTCGCGGATTCTTACCCAAGATATGCTGCGAGCGTGCTCGCAGGGAATGATCTCATGCGGTCTGCTTTTGCCGCGGGCTTCCCTCTGTTCGGGGCGGCGATGTACAACAACCTTGGCATCGGGTGGGCGAGTACCCTCCTTGCGCTACTTTCGTGCGCGTTCATTCCTATTCCGATTTTACTGTACCTTTACGGGGAGCGCATACGACTTGCGAGCAAGCGTGCGCAACATCACTAAGACGTAACGTGCATCAGAGAACGATGACTTGGGTTTTCAATGTCCTATTTACGACTTTTTTTCTTTTTTTTTTTTTTGCGATTTCACTCAAGTGCGCATCTGGGTACAGAACCCTATGTAGCACCTCGCTGTAATTACAGTCCCTTCAAATTGACATGTGCGCATTGTCTCCTGTGGAGCAGTACGACGAATTTACGACAATGCACTCATTGACATTTATTACAATAACGTATTTATCCTCGACGGTTAATAATAGGAAATTTATTCCCACATGTCACGTGTTGGCTTCAAGTGCTGTGTTGTGTTGCGTGTTGCGAAGCGTGAGCTGTGTTGAGACCTCCACCTCCATCATCCCTAGTTTTGATACTTTCCTTTGTCGCATTTTTAATACTCTAGACCCCCTTCTTCTTACTAGAAATATGAGTCCAAAAGAACATGCGAATCCCGAGGATAGGCCACAAACGCCAGACGAGATCGACGAAGTCCCAGAAGACGACGTAACGGGCGTCCAGAATCACGAACAAGAGGAGGAATATGAGGGCGCTGAAACGAAGTCAATGACCATGGAGGAAAGGCAGGCAAAGTTGCGGCAGCTCAGAGCAAAAATGGTGAGTCCGTGTCCCTTCCCCCTAGTCAAACAACTATTTCCGTTCCTCACTGCCGTTACAGCGGTCGTCTGCACTCGCGAACCGCGCCTCTGTGATCGAAGAATCCTCGAGGACCAAAAATAACGTCCGCGATTTCGTGCGGCTCGAGAAGCAGCGTAAGCTTGCTGAGACGCTCCGGCTGAGGGCGGATGCGGAGGAGCGAGGCGAGGACGTCGAGAGGCAGAAGAACTGGGAGTGGACGGTCGAGGAGAACGAAGAGTGGGAGAAGAAGCTCGCGAGGAAGGCGCGGAGGGCAGACTTTGAGTTCCATGGTCCGTTTTCGCCATCGTCTTCATTGGTTTCGTCGACCCTTCTCATGTTCATGGACCCTTTAGATGACTCACATTCTGCACGGCGGAAGTACAAGAAGGATGTTGATAAGCTTAAGCCTGACCTGGAGGCCTACAATAAACAAAAGGAGGCCGCGATGGGACTTGCGCCGGGGACGCTTTCACAAAATGGATCCTCGACGTCCTCTTTAGCAAGCTTCGATCCAACACAGGCCTCGAGCTCACAG